>ERZ772901.1190-NODE-1190-length-21269-cov-118.380786_pt1 | contig 21269 bp, 26 predicted proteins | sample MGYA00512123_ERZ772901 | MGnify/ENA primary metagenome ERZ772901 (study PRJEB29015, sample SAMEA2737711) | human gut metagenome | biome: human gut; feature: human-associated habitat; material: faeces | place: China | collected 2012 ...
AAGTATCGTTTGTATCCAAGAATCCCCTGCATTTAGGCATGGGGAGTATGTCAATAAGGGGCAGAAAAATAGGCAGTGTATAATACAATTCCACCTTTTCCATATGGGATGGTAATGAACTACCTCCACTAGAACTAAGAAAATCTCGACAGCGTGTAAGTAAATCCAAATAATATGAGTCGATTTGGAACGCTAAAGAAGTTTCTTTTAATGAACTAAATAAGCTAAATATTATTTCAATTCTCTTAATTAAATCTCTACTAGGTTCTGCCCAAAAGTGAGCTTTATGTTCCCCTGTTGGCAATCTCTCATTCATTATTCTAAAAAGCCTAACCAAATCATAATGTAAGGTCATAAGCGTTTCCCGAAGTTTTTGATTCTTAAACGATATATATAAATCGGAGTATTCTGCATTTATTTGACTACACGCTAATAATTCTCTATACTGTGATTCAATATAATTTTCAATATTCATATTAGTTTCACCGCTTCAAACTTTGTTTTATAATATTATACAATTTCATAATCGACAATTATTCCAAAGCACCGGGCAGGGGGCTGTATGTCCTCTGCGTCTGGTGCTATTTTCTACCTTAGGGATGTCAACAGTCTTATAATAAAGTGCTACTTCATATTCTTATCCACGGTCAGCTCATCGAACATGGGGTATAGTGCTCAATCATCCTTTCTATGACACACTTCTCACCCACGATGGTTGCTTTAATCGTAGCACTGTTCAGCAATATTTCCTGTTCGTCTATCCCTTAAATACTCCAATCATAGGGATTTATTCAGCATACCACAAAAGCGCCGAAAATACCACTATCAAAAGAATTATTCTACGCATTTTGAAGCCCGCTCTAATGGGGATAGGATAATTTGTCTTATCTGCTCGTCGACTATATACCGGGAAAACCTAAAAAAAGCAGACGTTACGGAGCTCTAAATCTCTTATAAAGAAGAAATATCTTCCCAACTATATGTCATTCGGGAAATATCATCTATTTTCAATAGCAACCATTCTTCTGTTTGCCCAATGCTTGAAACAGCCGAAACAAGGGTAGCTGTAATTAGGTTTCCTTCTTCTAATTTTAGAGATTTTATCATTTCACATTGTGGTAATGTTAAATCAACCACCACTGAAAGGTGCCTATTTAGATCAAACAATGTCATCTCGTGGAAATACTCTGAAATGTCTATTTCATTAACATAGTAAACCGACACAAAGAGCATATTCTCTACATCGGGGCTAATTTGTAAATTGATGTCTTTTGTTTGATGCAGAATATTTCTATGTTTGTATAGGTATTCTCTTAAAATCGATTTTTCTTCTTTAACAAAATCCGCAATAAGATCTTCCTCACTTCTATCATTTACTTCAACTGATAACGGATGTAAGCAAATCTTGTACTGCTCAATCATATCAAAGGCATGTTGCTCTAATTCGTCTTCGGTCAACTGCTTAAAGGAAGTATTGTAGTGCATACAATCATTTCGCAATTTTCGAACAATATGTAATGCATCCTTTATGTCGCTTGTAATTACTCCAGCTTTATACAGTTTATTTATTCGCTTTTCTTGAGTTTTTACATCTACAAGTTTATATTCTGTTACTAAATACCTACAATATTCTTCGCAAGCAATTCCAACAACTGCAATTGTTCCCGTATAAAAACCAAAACTATATAGTTGCTCTGCTTCTTTCAACAGATCCAAAAATTTTTCTTCTTGAGGAAGAAATCCTATGTCATTTAACTTGTACCAACGTTCTACAATTTTCTCTGCGTTTCGAGCGACTTTTTCTTGAATAATACCAATCAAAGCTTTTTTATCTCTGTCTACGTAAGCCTGCCGATCAGCATCTGGAATATCAGGATATTTATTTTTAATAAAATCAATATACATCATAGCACCTCTCAATTCACAAAAAATAATAGGATTACTTTCATTACATAACGAAAATAAAATTTTGTCATCTGCAATCGATGATACAAGAAACTTTGCTTTTCTTGTTGTAGATTATAGCAATTTCAAAAGAAGTTACAAGGATAAACGTTGCAGCGGCTGTCCTTGTAACTTCTTTTTTCATTGCTTTATTTAAGCTGCGAAAAGCAGTAAAAAATAATCGCATAGATAGTTTCTATTTATTTTTGAAGATTACTTTGCACAGTAGATAAAGTACCAGATGGATCTACTTTTTGTAGAACTCTCTGTACTGCGGCATCAGCTACAACCTGACCTATTTTTTCCATTTGACTTGCTTGACTGCCTACTATTCCGGTTCCCTGTCCCAAACTGTCTATACCTCCAGCAAGACTATCCATTGAAAGAGCTAAATTACCTTCAACTTTTGCACCTTTTAATACATCCGATTTTTGTCTAATCGTCATGAAGAAATCTCCCACGCCGCTACTAGTGGAATATCTTTCATCATAATCGACAACAAAGGCAGTATCTAAAGTAATTCGGCGGAAGCACTGCCCTCCATGATTAAATTCTACTGTAACAGTTCTGTATACATCCTCTTCCTCAGGCGGTATCATTGACCATTCAAACAATTTTACTGTTTGGCTATTGAGGCTGCCATTATCATCCGCTTGCAATTTCCCTGCAATTTGAAGCGTTAAACACATCTGCGTTGACTTTGCCCGTACATTATTCGGCGTATCAAGTGAAGCCGTTACCATTTGTACAATATTTTCGCCATAAAAAAGCGATTCATTTCCTTCGATTTTTAAAGTGAAGCCCATAATAAATCATCCTTTTATTTTTTTATATACCTTAAAGAAGCTAACATAAACTCTTTTAATAAAAATAGTACTATTTGCAAAGCTATTGTTAATAAACATATAAATAACGTACTAAATATAAATATTATTATATCTATTATTATTCGTTTCAAAGATAATAGAGGATATATAAATAAATCATTAAAATAATATTTATAATAAAGCTCAAATATAAATGAAAACATATTTTGAATAGGAACATCTCTAACTTCATATAAAGTAACAATATCTTTACTCATAAAGATTATAACATTAAAAGAAAGTAATAATAATCTTTCTTTTAATGTTATACACGTTAGCAAGACAATCCATAAATAAAATAATATATTCTCCCAATATCCTATTTGAGACTCTTTTATACCTAAAGGATAAAAGACACCAGTATTAAATTTTATATATTCATTTATAAATAAAATTCCTTCTATTATAAGGCATAAAATAAATACAAAAATATTATATTTGAATTTTATAAGTGCTGTGTTTCTTATGAATTCTTTCAAGATATCACCTCACTTAAAAACTGTTCCACCATTGTTCCAGTTCTTCAACTGGAGAAGTAGCACTTAATTTATTCCAACCATTACCGTTAGGATACTCTGTAACTTCAACTAATATATTATCTGTACCATCATAAGTACTAGTACTTTTTATTAATTTAAAAAGTGCAATATCTTCTCTGCCAACATCAATACATCCAGCTGAACCAATAGTTTTTCCTCCATGTAGGTAAAATTCTGAACGATGTCCATCCCTATTTGGGTACATTAGTTTTTGAGGATGCAATTTTATTTATTATTTGAAAAAATTACTATTTGTATCTATCAATATTAATAAAACTTATTTTTTTATTTTATTTACAAACATAATAATATATCCTTTTATCAAAAAAAGTATCACTTGTATTATTATCGTTAATACAAACATAAATAATGTAAAAAAAATCAAACCAATACAATTTGTAAAAATTCTTCCTATATATATAAATGGATATTCAAAAATATTCTCTATAAAATAAAAATAATTTGCACTCAATATTTTGCTAATTACATCTTGTATAGGAATAGGACTAGATATATACAATGTAATTATATCTTGTTCCATAAAAATAAAAATATAAACTAATAATAAAAATAACCGTTTTCCCCAAGGAAGAAATGTTATTAATATTATCCATGAAATAAATAATATATTATCCCAAACTCCAATCTGATTTGGAAGATTTCCTAATGGATAAAAATTGCCATTTGTAAAATTCATATAACTATTCATATATAATAAAATTTGCACAATAAAACAATATATGAATATATAATTCAATCGTTTAGGCGATATATTAATTATTATTAAATCATTCAAATAATTTTTCAAAATAATACCTCTAACTTTATAAATCATTCCACCATCGTTGAAGTTCTTCTATTGGTGAATTTGCTTTTAAATATTCCCAACCTGGCTTATTTGGAGTATCCGTAACTTCAACTAAAATATTATCTGTTCCATCATAAGTACTAGTTTTTTGAATTAAATTAAAAAGCTCAACATCTTTTCTACCAACATCAATACATCCAGCAGAACCTATATTTTTTCCACCATGAAGAAAAAAATCTGATCTATGTCCATCTCTCCCTGGATATTTAAATATATATGGATGTAATTTTACACGATATGAACCCCAATCACCTTGTATAGCATTTCTAACAACATAATGCGCATATGTTTTGGCATAATTAACAACATTTTCTTTTTTATTCCAATAATATACATCACTAATTTCTGAAGGATATATAATATACCAACCTGGTGGTATTGGTCCCATATTTTCAATAGATGGGTCAGATATACCAGGTCTTCCTGTTGAAGCCCTAAAATTTGCTATTCCCGTTCCATAATTGAATATTAGCCAACCATTTTTTAATACCATATATCGAAATGCCATTGATAACTCCTTTCATTTTTTTATACTTAATATCAAGCTATTTATCAGATATCACTTGCGCACCTTGATACATTCCGGGCATGTTGCTGCTGCCTGCTACGTTTTCAGCCTTAGCGTTTTGTGCTTCTGTTGCAGCCGCTATACCGCTTTCCACAAAGTCAGTCATCATTTCGGATAATTTTGAAGTTATATTTACATCTTCTGCCGGCATTATAATAGATATTGTTCCACCTTCTTTCGGCGTATCAAGTGAAGCCGTTACCATCTGTACAATATTCTCGCCATAAAAAAGCGACTCATTTCCTTCGATTTTTAAAGTAAAGCCCATAATAGTTAATTCCTTTCGATATATTTTCTTTTTATTTTTTTTATTAGATATAATCCAACGTACAAGCCTAGAATTGGCATATATATTTCTATAACCATTATTAATGTTAAAATTATAAATTTTATTATTCGTCCAAAACAAAATAAAGGTTTTTGTACTATATTTTCAAAAAAATACCAGTAATATGATTGTAAAGAATATATAATATAATCTTTAACATATATATCATTGACATCTATATTTTTAGCAGATACATATAAATAAAGTATTTCATCATTATAAGAAATTAATACATATAAAAATATTAAAAATAAACTTTTATATTTAGGCATTATTAATAACAATAGCCACATTAAATAGTAAAGTTCTTTTCCCCATTGTTCAACTGGCACATCGTTTTTATTAATTAAATTATATGTGCCTATATTTAAATTTATGTTTAGATACATCCAAAGAATAATCTGAAAAATAAGACATAACCAAAAAGCTAAGGAACGTATTGTATTGATTTTTTTCATTATATATTTTCCCACCAAGTTTGTAGATTTTCCAAAAAAGAATCGGATTTTAAATTTTCCCATCCTTCTTTGTTAGGATGTTCTGTAACAATAACTAAAATATTATCTGTTCCGTCATTGGTATTAGTTTTCTCTATTAAAGAAAATAATTCAACATCTTGATTACCAACATCGATACAACCTGCTGAACCTAGATTTTTCCCACCGTGAAGAAAAAATTCTGAACGATGACCATCTCTATTTGGATACATTAATTTTTGAGGATGTAATTTTACACGATAATAACCCCAATCTCCTACCCAATTTCTCATAGTATAATCTCGTTTAATTCTTTCATATTGAAAAGTTCCTTCTTTATATTTTCAATAGATGGATCAGATATACCAGGTCTTCCTGTTGAAGCCCTAAAATTTGCTATTCCCGTTCCATAATTGAATATTAGCCAACCATTTTTTAATACCATATATCGATATCACTTGCGCACCTTGATACATTCCGGGCATGTTGCTGCTGCCTGCTGCGTTTTCAGCCTTAGCGTTTTGTGCTTCTGTTGCAGCCGCTATACCGCTTTCCACAAAGTCAGTCATCATTTCGGATAATTTTGAAGTTATATTTACATCTTCTGCCGGCATTATAATAGATATTGTTCCACCTTCTTTCGGCGTATCAAGTGAAGCCGTTACCATCTGTACAATATTTTCACCATAAAAAAGCGATTCATTTCCTTCGATTTTTAAAGTAAAGCCCATAATAAATAAATCCTTTCTTTGAAATATAAAATAATATTTTTATAATTAATAATATAAGAAACAAAATGAGGAAAATAAATATGATACTGTATATCGGTTCATATTTATTTTCTAAGAAATAACTGAATATAGCCGATAACTTTTCATTATAGTATTGTAATAAATTATTCCCGCAATTATTAAGCAGTGCCTGTATGGGAAAATATTCAATATCAAGAGTAATGTCTTCTTTCGGATATTGAAATGTTCTGTCTGCAGGATAATCATTAAACAAAGAAAAACCTGTAGCACAAAGAAATATCGGTATCGACATTTTCACAAATGAAAGTTTTGATAACAGTACCAGCCATATAAAAATAAATATGCCGCCTATCCAGCCGGTTTCATTTGTCCCCGATGGATATATATGCAGAAACATTTTCTCATCCAAATACGGAATAGGTTCAAAAAAAGTCTGTATGCATAAACATATATAAAACAATTGTGCATAAACCAATTTAAAGAACTTCTTTACAAGGATAGCATAATCCATAGGCATATCTTCCTGCTTTGCATTTTTTCTTAAAAGTTTTATAAAGGCAAATGTTCCTTCAAAAAACAGATAAAGACAATATATAAATAAAATATTTTCCAATATCTGCATACCAACGATATATACACTTTGCCAAAACATAGGCTCTAATAGACTATCACCAAAAGAAAATAACAGACAACCTAATATTCCGTTATAAAATAATTCAGAAAGAGCAAATTGGTTTACTCCTTCGCTAAGTGCCCTGACAAACATGAGTAATTTTAACTCCATACCGAAAGCACAAAAAAACATAAGAAAAAATTTTTTTACTTTAGGAACAAATATCAATAATATAAACCAAATAAGCCATAAGAAAAGAGTACATATTGCCAGTTGTCCCTTCCCTAATGAAGAATGTGCTGATACATAATATATTCCAGTAAAAATGTCTAATCCCGATAAAATCCATGCTAATAACTGTAGACATAAACAAATCCACCAAGCATTTTTACACAATATACACAGCATTTGTTCAAGTTTATTCGTCATCACATATTTTCCCAACCTAATCTATTCGGAGTATCCGTAACCTCTACTAAAATATCATCTGTGCCATCATATTTGTTGGTTTTTATTATTAATTGAAAAAAGTCTCTTTCATTTCCATCAACGTCAATACAACCAGCAGAGCCTTCCCTTATTCCTCCATGAATGAAAAACCCAAAACGTTGTTGTTGAGCAGGTACATTATATTTTAACTTTAATTTGTGTAATTCGACATTATAATGTCCCCAATCGCCTTTTTGGTTAAGATTTCTATAACGGTTTTCTTTATATAAATAAGCTCCATATCTGCTCAAAAGTCCAGCTTTTATATAAAAAGATGAAGGGTCTTTTAAAGTATATTCATAGTCATAATCATTAATTTCGTTTGGTTTTAGTATATACCATCCTGGTGGTATAGGACCTTGATTTGCAATATTGGGGTCAGTAACTCCAGGTAAACCTGTTGTTGCTGGAAAAGATTTTATTAATTCACCATTGATATAAAAATATAATATACCTCTATCTAAAATAATTTCTCGACGATACATAAAATCCCTTTCTTTACTTATCTTTAATTACCTGTGCGCCTTGATACATTCCAGGCATAAGACTGCTGCATTTTCTGCATGGGCATTTTCTGCTTCCGTTGCAGCCGCGATGCCGCTTTCCACAAAATCAGTCATCATTTCGGATAATTTTGAAGTTATATTTACATCTTCTGCCGGCATTATAATAGATATCGTTCCGCCTTCTTTACACGGAAGAATACTGTCCTGCATAAGTGCCGGTGCTCCGTCAATAATATGTTTTTTATTAACATTTTGCCATGCTTTATCTACTGTATTCGGCTTGCATTTTCCCTTTATGGCGCATTTGCCGTATGAGGGAATATTAATTTCCGGATAGTGGTCATTAGCATTTAACAGTGGTTTATCATGATAAATAACGCCGTGGTCCGGATTTATCGTAAGCGGTTTTTCCTCACTGCCTTTATCGCATTTGGACATTTAAGATATGGTACGTAAGAAAAAGCGACTCATTTCCTTCGATTTTTAAAGTAAAGCCCATAATAAATCATCCTCTTGTTTTCTTCCATTTCATAGCGTAGACCTTCAGCGTCATAACGGTTGATTTGAACCTGCCCAGTGGTAGTTTCAACTCTTGTTACCCTATTGAATGCGTCGTTTTTATATATTCTCTCGCCGTCGTTCATCAGGTTTCCGGCATTATCGTAGATATAATGTTTCGCCGTTGTGCCTGTAGGCTGCTGGAATACCTGCCGTATTAAGCGGTTCCGCTTGTCATAAAGGTAATGCTCTGTTACATCGTTGACTATTCGTTTGCTTCTGTTACCGGCTTTATCGTAGAAGAGCTGTTCCTCGTAGTCAGGATATTTTACATTGGTGAGCTGGTTTATGCTGTCATACGTATAATACGTTATACCCCGTAACTGCTGTTTTTCAGTGCGGTTGCCGTTACGGTCGTAAGCATATTTATTTTGAGCAAGAACTTCTCCGTTGAAATTGATATCTAATTCTATGAGGTTCTTATCCGTATCATAGCCGTATAAATTCTTCATGCCGTTGGCACTTACAGCTTCTTTTATCGTGCCGTCATCGTTGTATTTAAAGGCGGTGATACATTTTCCACCATCATGAATTTCTAAAAGCTGGTCAAGTTCGTCGTAGATATACTCCGTCGTTTTGCCTGTTACATCTGTCTGCTTTATTTTGTTGCCGTTTAAATCATATTCATAACTTAACAAGCGTTTGCCGCTGGCAGATTTTTCTTTTAGATTGTAAAGATGTTATTCTTATTCCTGTCCGGATGATACTTCAAAACGAGCTTGCGATATGCCTTTTTTATTTCCGCATCTGTAGCATTTTCCGAAACACCCAATACTTCATAAGGATTTTTCATGCTCATTCTCCTTCCTCATTTCTATACTTATATGCAAATTTCCTCTATTTTAAAATTTGTTATGTATCAGGCTCTCAAAGAGAGCCTTCAAAATTTATAAAAAATAATCATCCACAATCCCAAGTATACAAAACATGAGTAAAATCGCAGATTTTCAGTTTTTCAGGTTCTATAAAAAAATTTGCTACACCTCCATCGCCCCAACAAATTTCATCTTTTGTTGTAGGAAATAAACCACTATCTATTTGTAAAAGTAATGTAGTATAATTCTTATAATAATTATTATCTCGTAAATCATATTGTTCAAAATGAGGATAACCACCTATTCGATGACCTTCCTCATTAAAATTTTCTAATAATTTACAAAAAAAACTATTGTTTATATCATGTATATCACGTAAACTATTAATTTTTTCATTAGTATATTTTTTATATATATTTGACAAAATCTTATCAAATCTAAAATCATCTGTTGTTATTGGTTGTTTAACTAACTTACTTGTTAAAGCAAACTCACCATCAAAAGGAAAACAATTTGCATCATCATATATTAAATTAGGTACATCAAAATTTAACATATCCTTATTTTTAATTATATTAGGATGATATATAACACGAAATCCTGCTGTATTTAATGGTTCATCAAAATCTGCACCATATTCTGATGTTGTCGCTACAAAAAATTGTAATATACCTTTTTGAGGAAAATTTGGTAGAATCGGTAATTGTTCAAAATTTAATTGTGCTAATAACCTTAATGGTTCATTATTTTCTACAGGTAATTCAAAAGGATATTCAAAATTTCTAGGCATATAAGGAATACCACCTAATTTACTATCGAACACAGAACAATTTTTCCGTTCACATTTGAGTTCAATAGATAATAGTTCTGTTTGATGTTTTAATTCCTCAATAATCATATTTTCTAATTTTTCTGTTAACATATAAATTTTCACCTTCAAAAATAAATTAAATTTTATTTTTAGTCTTCCATTTACATAATACACATTTTGCCGTTATAGCATAATAACCATATTTTCCATGATTATTTAATTCTTCTTTTAAAGCATTCAAAACATTTAATGCTTTTTTATTATATCTATCTATGTGTAATAAAAAAACTGCAACTCTTAATTTTACATACTTATCTGCTACATTTAAAAATGGCTCTAATGCTTCTACTTTATCTATTTTTTCTAATTCTTGATATGCTTTTGACATTTTATTCATTTCTCTATTAGCATTTCTAATATCACCTTTTTCTAAAAATTCACCTTGTAACTTTGCAGCATTTATAAAATCATTAACAAGTTTTACACAAATTATATTATCCATCATTTACCATACCTTTTCTAAAAAACAGCAAAAATCTTCCAACATTGTTACTTATATATAATTTTTTATTTTAATTCCCAATGACCCTTTTTAGCATTCCATACTAAATCTCCATATTTATTAAGTCTATTTATACCAAAAGATACTTGTTGATCTGCTGATAAATTATTAACATAATCTCTAACTTTTCCTCCAGTATACACACTCATATCTTTAGAATTATAATATCCTGTTATCTGCCTATGAACACTACCTTTACCATTTTCTAAAGGAACTATATTTTGTTTATTATGAATAAATTCTGGAGAATATTTTTTCATATTAGTAGAATTTTGTTCAATAATATGATGATATGCTGTATTTTTCCCAGGCATTTCATCTTTTAATTTAGGTAGATTAGATTTCAAATTCTTAAATGAACTATATCCTGTATCCTTTGGTACAATTACATTATCTGCAAATATAAAATCAACATGTATTTCTTTTTGTGATTTATTTATCGGATTTTTACTTTTTGGACCACTACAAGCAGCATATCCACTAGGGTCATAATAGATTACAGGGTTATTATCACAGTAGGTATAGAGATTTAAGCTATCGCCACGGTAGACATCCTCCTGCGTAAATCTAGCAATTACTGGATTATAATATCTTGCTCTTAGATAATACTGCTGAGTTATCTGGTCAAACTGCTGTCCTGTATAGAGATATCTATTTGGAATTATTTCTTCACAGGTAGTGAGATTGCCCCATGCGTCATAATCGTATTTATTACAGATTTTATCTTCATCTGTAATAAATATGGTACTTCCCTGTTCGTCGCTTGCATAGTGATACCATGTTTTTTCTGGTTCACTTTCACTTGCCCACAGGTCATAACTACGAATTAATCGCTTGATATCGCTATCAGATTGTTCAACAACGACTTCTCTATTTTCATTGAAGATGAATTGAACAAGCTTTTTGTTCATTTCATAACTCTATTTTAAAATTTGTTATGTATCAGGCTCTCAAAAGAGAGCCTATAAAAATTAACTATCCTACATATTTAAAATCAAAATTTTATAATTTACTTTATTAAACTATGTTAAACTAATTTAGTTATACTACAATAAACTATTATTCACCATATAAATCATAATCTTCTTTAGCGTCCAATATTCTCTCAAATAAAAATTGTAGAAAATTTTCATTTCTTGGTTCTATTATTCCTGTTACTTTTTCAAAAAATACTACAGGACATTCATTATTTGCCATATTATTTGTATCTAAGCAATATACATATTCATCGCAATTTTCAATAACAACATATTCATTTTTTAACTTATAATATTTTCTATTTCTTTTTGTTTCTTTTATTACATTTGTAAAAATACCATTACTACTTCCTAAAATATTAATACCATATATTCCTCCTTGTCCAAAATTTTTTAAAAACCACTTATAACTATTAGGAAATTTAACATTTAATTCCTTTTCCATAGAATATATATCTTTTTCTTCTATACCACCTAAAAATAAGGCATCAATATAATTTTCTTTTATAAAATTATATAAAAATTTTTCTGTAACAAAAGTAATTAATAGTTTTTTGTATAAAAATTCTAAAAAGTTGTAATTTGTATAAAAAACTTTATATATTTCTTTATTATAAATTACTACAGGACATTCATTATTTTTCATTTTTTTTATGTCCAAACAATATATATTTTCTTTAGTATCATCAAAAATACCAATTACTACATAATCTTTAGATAAAAAATTTTTTCTATATTTCTTAGTTTGTTCAACTACTGATAATATTTTATTTTTATCATATCCAAAAATTTTTATATTATTTATTTTACATGCTCCAAACTCCTTTAAAAACCATTTATAACTTTCTGGTAAAATCAAATTTAATGTATCTTCTATATACTTTATATATTTCTCATCCATATCTCCTGTAAAAAAAACTTTTGATTTATTATTATTTAACAATTTTATTATCGAATCCTTTATCATAAAGCTCACTTACTCCTATAAACTTATTTTATGTTCTTAACACGCCATCTCCAATATTTTCTTCTAAAATTATTATATTGTTTATTTAATACAGGATTTCTTCTAAAACTTTTTCCATTCTCAACTAATCCATGTAATATACCAGAATATTTATCATGTGTACTAGCAGGAATTTCTACCATTGCACCTGGTTCTCTTTGCGTTAAATGATGCAATTCTATCAATGTTCTATCGTTTGCATATGGTGATTGACCTTTCAATGCTAAATCTCTATTTGTTACTCCTGGTATAATTTCTAAATCCCAATCAATATCATTTCTTTGATATACTCTTCGGCTAACATCTCGTACATTTCCTTTAATATTGACAGTACCTTTATACTCTACAGGAGTATATTTTTTTTCTAATGGATTCTTTAATTGTGGACCACAAGCCGCATATCCACTAGGATCATAATAAATTATAGGGTTATTATCACAGTAGGTATAGAGATTTAAGCCATCGCCACGGTAGATATCTTCTTGAGTAAATCTAGCAATTACTGGATTATAATACCTTGCTCTTAGATAATACTGCTGAGTTATCTGGTCAAACTGCTGTCCTGTATAAAGATATCTATTTGATATTATTTCTTCACAGGTAGTGAGATTACCCCATGCGTCATAGTCATATTTATTGCAGATTTTATTATCATCTGTAATAAATATAGTACTTCCCTGTTCATCGCTAGCATAGTGATACCATGTTTTTTCAGGCTCACATTCACTCGCCCACAAGTCGTAGCTTCTTATCCAGTAAAGTTATCTTCTTTAAACGGTTTGTGCTCTATTACATTTTTCTTTTCTATATTTGTATATAAATTTCCTTTTTTATATGAGTTTTGTAGTATTATTTCTGATTAGTATCCGTTCCTTTTTCACGTATACTTTTTAAAAACTGCTCCGCTAACGGATTTCCTTGACTTCGAGCTTTTTCAAACAGAAAAATAGCTTCATTTTTATTATCTATATCGTTTTTGCGGTATTTTTCAATGCCTAGTATAATCGCACCATAAGATGAGCCACGCTCTACCGCTCTTTCATAACGCCTATCTGCTGATACCTGATTTTGTGGAGAACCTCCAAAACCTTCAGCAAAAGAAAGACCAATCCACGCATCAGCGTCGGGATAAAGAGCATCTGCTGCCTTTTTCCACCAGTTTACAGCTAAGGTATCATTTTCTTCTACCTGCTGTCCTGTATAATACGCATGAGCTAGAATATACATAGATTGCACTTCACCTGCATTTGCCATATTTTCTAGCTTAATAAAAGCTTCCTTTTTTTGAGCTTCCTGCAAGGCTTTCTCCTCTTTGGCTGCCTCTTTTTGTTGCTCTTTCATCATCTTTGCCTCTTCTTTGGTTTTTGGTAAATCCACTTTAATACCAGGAAGATTTATGTTCGGTTTTAAATTAATATCTTCAGCAAAACATATATTGCCTGAAACCATACAAGCAATTAAAGCCAAAGATATAGATTTTCTTATGTTCATCAATTATTCCTCCTCAATTAATGAAGATTGATTATGTATAAGGCTCTCAGTAGAGAGCCTTGTTTTATTTTCTGTCCTCTTGTATTTTCTGATGAATTATACGTTTATATTTATCCTATGTGTTTTTTAGATATACACGACCTTGCTGGTCTTTTATTTATTTTGTCCAAATAAAAACCATTTACTTATTTTATTTATTGCTTGTAAATATCCTATATTATCCCAATTTTTTAGAATATCCTTTTTCGTTTCTTCCAATATTTTTGCGGATTGAATTTTATTTTTTTGGTTATTTATTAATTCTATATGAAATTCACGATTTTCTTCATCCTCTTCAAGATGTTTTTTAATAATTTTTATGTTAGTATGGGCTTCTTTTATCATTCTTTCTATTTTCAATGAACATAATGTATTAAAATCTTCTTTGCTTATGGAGAAATCTATGTTCTCAAGACTTTCATAATGTATTTCTGTTATATCTAATAACTCGGCAGGAATTACAGGTGTATTTATAGTAACATTCATACCCATTTTTTTTGCCATTATCGTTAAAGCCACAGCATCACGATTAAAATATTTTTCTTCATCAGAAAAATGGCTCACCATTTTTTTATATGACTTAGAAAGTTCTTCCAGTTGCCTATGAAGTTCGTTCTCATCTCTTTCATTAATAGCTAAAATAATGTCTATTATATATCTAAATAACATCTTACATGTTTTTTGAGCTCTGAATTTTTTTAGCCTTTCTATATTTTCAGTTAACAGAGTCGCATCATCATTAAGCCATGCTTTTAGAACATAAGAAATAAAATCATACGGTTGACCACAAGGTCTTTTATCATAATCACTTAAATTATATAAAATATTGGAACATTTTTTTGCCAATTTAAAATCTTTGCTTATTATTGCTGAAAACAGCATATTTGCTGCAACATATCCGTTAATACTATCACCAGCATTATATCTTTCACCTTCCAGTATATTATCATTGTCTGAATTAAACTCAAATCTCTTATAGTAAATCTGTGCTATATAATTTCTATATTTAAATAAAGCTTCTTTATCTTCATTTAAAATATACATTGTATTTCCAATATCTTGACACCTATGATACATATCTATGGCATCACGAGCAAGAACAAAATCTATTTTTTCTTGTTGATAATTTTTTATATTTTCCATAAACCCTACAAATGAATTATCTAAATATGAATATAAGATTTGTTTATTACGATAACTGACTTTATATTTCATTGTAAAAATCTCCTCATTTAAATACATTTTTGCCACACGTATGAATTCGATGTACAATAGTTTCTTTTTTCATATCTATATCTTTATCCTTTAGTTTTTCATTAATCAATTCTACAGTTTTTTCTCGTTGCTCTGCATTATAAATCATTTCGTCGCGTTTTGATTGATTTTTTACCATTTCAGCATCTCTTCTTAAGTTTTCAGCTATACTTTGTATTTGATCTCGTTTTTCTTTATACCATTCTGTTGAAGTTTGCTTTGCTCCAGATTTTACTTTACCTAATTGTGCTGTATTATATTTTGTTTCTGTAAATCTGATATCTGTAATATGTCCTTCCTTATCCACCTTGTAATAAATACCATCTATCCCCTGATTTCCTGAAGTTTTACCTATGGCTGATTGATAACCATAGATATCTTTCATTAAATAATCTGTAATTTCTTCGCAAGCATTACCAATTTTTGTAGAGTTTTCAAATGTACCATTTACTACTTTATTTAATTTTTCTTCTAGTATGTCTAGTTGTGCATCTGTATATTTAGGAACTTCTACATTTAACCTTGCACCTAAATCTTTTATAGCATTTTCGGCGTGTTGTCTGATAGTTAATATAGTTTGTTTTCTATATCCACTAGGGTCATAATAAATTACAGGGTTGTTATCACAGTAGGTATAAAGATTTAAACCATTGCCACGGTAGACATCTTCTTTGGTAAATCTAGCGATTACTGGATTATAATATCTAGCTCTTAGATAATACTGCTGAGTTATCTGGTCAAATTGTTGCCCTGTATAGAGAAATCTGTTCGGGATTATTTCTTCGCAAGTGGTGAGATTACCCCATGCGTCATAGTCATATTTATTGCAGATTTTATTATCATCTGTAATAAATATAGTACTTCCCTGTTCATCGCTAGCATAGTGATACCATGTTTTTTCTGGTTCACTTTCGCTTGCCCACAGGTCATAACTACGAATTAATCGCTTGATATCGCTATTAGATTGTTCAACAACGACTTCTCTATTTTCATTGAAGATGAATTGAACGAGCTTTTTGTTCTCTTCCATTTCATAACGCAGACCTTCAGCATCATAACGGTTAATCTGAACTTATAATGTAATGAAGATTGATTATGTATAAGGCTCTCAGTGGAGAGCCTTTAATTTAATGTTTATTAATATTGTCTCGGTATAGACTCTTCTTTTATTATTTTTAGTGTTGTTAAATCCATTCTTTTTCGTCTTTCTTCATCTGTCGGACCATCTCCTAAATGATAATTAAGCATCCTACCTATAAACATTATATTATTAGTAGATGTATCTTGTTGTATTAATTCACCATAGGTCATGTCAATAAATTTTTCTAATACCGATATAATCTTATCTATCTCTTCATCTGAAAAAGTATCTTCATTAAATTCACACCATATTTTTCCTACTTTACTCACACTGAAATATCTAAGAAAAACAATCATATCATTATTATCTACATGTTTATGTTTGGGATCATATGAATAAAGCCCTATTGTTTCAAAGAATTTTTTTTCTTTAAAGCTTTTATCCAATCGTTTTAATAAACGATTTCTACAATATATTCTTCCTGTGTATCCTTCACCATCAACTTCTATTCTATGCGCAAATAACCCATAGTCTTTAAATAGATTATCTATTGTCGTAAACCAGTTTTCCCACATAGAAGTATCTTTTTCATCAAAATGTCCTGCTAAAAAAATCGCTTTTCTTAGTTTGGTCATAGTTACACCTTCTATTTATATATATTTTTATATTGTTTTTTTATATTAACTGTCTTATAGTTTTTATTTATACCATCATTGTCATCAATAAATTTTGATGAATCTATTGTAAAAAAATCTCCCTTGACATTACCTTTTCCATATCTTTTTTCTAATCCCTCTACATTTTTATCTAAACGTTTTTTATAACTTTTTTTATAATTCATCGTTCCTTTTTCATAATCCGTTTTGCTTGGTACTTCATAAATAGCTATGTTTTTACCGTCCTTACTAACTACTATAAGGTCAGGCTCTTTTCTACTGATAGATGGGTCTATTTTTCCTGGATCTAACCTATTATTAGGAGAGTCTATCAATATCTTACTTACATCACCAGTATTAGCTTCTTCATACGCTTTTTGCAATATTGTTTCCCAATGACCTTTTGTATTATTGTAATGCGGGTGTTTCGATGTATGAATTTCTATACCTTTATATCTAAAATCCCTTACAACATCAGTGTTTTTTCTACCTTTATTTTTTTTAAGTTCATCTGTTATTGTTTTAGAAAAATTTTCTAATGTATCATTTTTAATATCAATATCAACAACATTAGGTGCTCTTTTATAACCACTAGGGTCATAATAAATTACAGGGTTATTATCGCAGTAGGTATAAAGATTTAAGCCATCGCCACGGTAGACATCTTCTTTGGTAAATCTAGCAATTACTGGATTATAATATCTAGCTCTTAGATAATACTGCTGAGTAATCTGGTCAAATTGTTGTCCTGTATAAAGATATCTATTTGGTATTATTTCTTCACAGGTAGTGAGATTACCCCATGCGTCATAGTCGTATTTATTACAGATTTTTTCTTCATCTGTAATAAATATAGTGCTTCCCTGTTCATCGCTAGCATAGTGATACCATGTTTTTTCTGGTTCACTTTCGCTTGCCCACAGGTCATAACTACGAATTAATCGCTTGATATCGCTATTAGATTGTTCAACAACGACTTCTCTATTTTCATTGAAGATGAATTGAACAAGCTTTTTGTTTTCTTCCATTTCATAACGCAGACCTTCAGCATCATAACGGTTAATCTGAACTTGTCCTGTAGTCGTTTCAATCCTTGTTACTCTATTGAATGCGTCATTTTTATATATTTTTTCGCCATCGTTCATCAGATTTCCAGCATTATCATAGATATAATGCTTTGCCGTTGTGCCTGTTGGCTGCTGAAATACCTGTCGTATCAGACGATTTCTTTTGTCATAGAGATAATGCTCTGTTACGTCATTTACAATGCGTTTACTTCTGTTACCAGCTTTATCGTAGAAGAGTTGTTCTTCATAATCAGGATATTTTACGTTAGTAAGCTGATTTATACTATCGTAAGTATAATACGTTGTACCTTGTAGCTGTTGTTTTTTGGTACGGTTGCCATTATAGTCGTAGGTATATCTATTTTGAGCAAGAATTTCTCCATTGAAATCAATATCCAATTTTATGAGGTTTTTGTCTGTATCATAGCCATATAAATTCTTCATACCGTTGGCACTTACAGCTTCTTTTATCGTGCCGTCATCATTATATTTAAAGGCTGTGATACATCTTCCACCATCATGAATTTCTTGAAGTTGGTCAAGTTCATTGTAGATATATTCTGTAGTTTTACCTGTTACGTCAGTTTGCTTTATCTTGTTACCATTTAAGTCATATTCATAACTTAATAAACGCTTACCACTAGCAGATTTTTCTTTTAATTTGCCACTATTATAATAGCTGTAGCTATAGTGCATACCTTCAGCAATAGCAGATTTTATACTGCTATCAGGATAATATTTATAACTTTCACGTAGTCCACTTTTTCTTTCCAGTTTTTCAGTCAAGCTGTCATAAAAGTTATATGAATATTGCACCTCGTTACCACGACGGTCTGTATGTTGTCTTACTCTGCCTTCAATATCATAGGTGAAATAATCCTTTTCTCCTGTCTGGTCAATGATTTCACTTAATTTATTGAGTAGATTATATTTATAACGGATTTTATTACCATTACCGTCTACTGTTTCAATGATATTTCCAGCATAATCATAAGAAAAATATTCACTTGTACCGTTTGGTTTGACGATTTCGGTAATTCTGCCCCATTTATCGAGTTTATACTGCGTTTTATTTTGATTACCGTCAACAATTCCTGTTATATTGCCCTGTGCATCATAGGTAAATTCTTGTTTTGCTCCACCTTGAGTTGTGATATTTTTTCGTCTACCTGCAAGGTCGTATTCACAGTTTATACCGGATTTTACGCCATCTAGTCGTTGCAGCAGATTTCCTTCACTGTCGTAAATATTAGTTTCCAGTATTATACCGTTTGGTGCGATTATGCTTATAATATTGCCTTGTTTATCATAGGTATAAGAATAACCTGTAGCCTCTTCACCTTTTAAGTTATATTCATTAGGCAGTATTTTTCGGATAAGATTCCAGATACTTTCTGTTGCCGTTTCTGTCTTCAATAATGATTAAATTACCGAAGCTGTTATAAATATACGTTATTTTCTGCTGAATGTCTTTTAAAAGATAGCTGCCTTCTTTTTCCGTTAAGATAAGCGCACAGTCTTTGCCGCGTTTATTCTCCCATCTGCCGTTTTCCCTGATAAATTCTTCTTTTTTATGGTCTTCCCGCAAAATAGTTATCTTATCTTCCTGCCGGACAAGGTGGCTGCTCAAATTTAAAAGCCATTTTGTGCCAAGTGGCTGTTCAGTGTTTTCGTAGATTGATTCATAATTGCGCTGGATCACAAAATCCTCTCCGATATCTTTGGCGATATAATCCGTCATTGTTATGAAAAAACTGCCCGTAATAAGGTCTACAGGGTCAAGTCCGCTGTCTTTCATCTTTACGACATTAGCATTAGTATCTCTAATCTTTTGCGGAGCAATTTCTTTTGATGGTAAAATATTTTGTTTAGTTGTTGAAGGCATTACAGGCGGTTCTTTTTTACTTTATTTAATTTGTCCTTTAAACTGTTTCTAACTAAATGAATATCTTTAAACAAAGCGGAATTATTGCTAAAATTCCGTTTAAGTAAATCCGTTATGGCAGAGCCGGAAATTTTTAACAGATTTGTAGCAAACTCCTTGACGCCGTTTACTAAAACCTGCGTTATATTTAATATATACCTTTTTTATATAAAGTATCATTCATTGGACAACCATTTAAAAACCATTTTTCCAGGTGAACTATAATCATATTTTCATCATTTGGTAATAAGGCACCTGCTTCATAAAGATATATTTTTTTACTATATTTATTTTGTTCTACAACTAATACTTCTTCACCACCAGTATTACCGATAACTAAAAAATTAGGTAAATATTTCATGGTTTCATATATATCTATATTTATTTCATAAAGTTCTTCTAATTTAAACAAGTTTATACTATTTTCTTCACCTACTATACTATCCATTTCAATTCCATTTGAAAACATTAATATATCTTTGTAGAAATTAGGTAAGATAAAATTATATTTGTTTTCTATCAAATGAATTTTTTCTTTTGTTGTACCTTCATTTTGTATAAAAATAAAATTTTTAAAAATTTCTTGTATATTCATTTAAAATACCTCAAAATTATTTATAATATCTTTTAAATTAATATATTAAATACATATTGTGATTGTTAATTTTTAATAACTAAATAATATAAAAATATTGTTCTAATTATAATTGAATTTTAATTATATATTGTACTATAAAAGATTAAATTTACGTTAGCAGTATAATACTTTATATTCTGTTTACTAAGTATAAAGTATTATACTGCCTTAACAAAAAAATTAATACAATACATATTAATTATAAAAAACTTTATAATTTTTTATTAAAAGCATTTATTGAATCAAAATATTTATATGCTTTTTTTATAGCATTTTGAACTATTTTTTTTTTTACACCACTATTAATTAATTCATTATAACTATAATTAAATTCTTCCTTAATGGTGGTACTTGATATGCACCCAAAATATTGGACATATTAATTAAGCTACTAATTGAAACTTAATTCTGTATTCTACAGGACTAAGTCCTTTTAGTTTTA
>ERZ772901.1206-NODE-1206-length-21024-cov-3.186275_pt1 | contig 21024 bp, 15 predicted proteins | sample MGYA00512123_ERZ772901 | MGnify/ENA primary metagenome ERZ772901 (study PRJEB29015, sample SAMEA2737711) | human gut metagenome | biome: human gut; feature: human-associated habitat; material: faeces | place: China | collected 2012 ...
AATCAAAACTGCCACAGTAACGATTCCAATCATTAACATAAAAAACTTGTTTGGATTTTTCAACAATTGAACAAGGTTTCTGCTCTTTTCTACTACTTTACGTCCATGTGTGGTTGCATAATACTCAGATACATTTGCAATCCCATCGCCGTCTGTATCATCAAAGGACTGCATATACCTTGCAATTGCAACCCATGCTTTTAGTTCCTGATTTTATGCAACCATTAAAACGAGGAAAATCAATGGCTCCCCATACATTTGCAGATTTTACATCTGAACCATCTGATAAATCACTTCCTTTGCGTCGACCTAGCCCATTAATACCAGTTATCAGACTAATTAAGATTTGGGACCATGCTCTAGAGTCTTCGGGAGTAGGTTGCTTTGTTAAATCAGCGTATTTTTTGGCACAAAAGAAAAAGTGGTGGTGCATATTTAATAAATTAATAACATCATTCATCGTAAGACCTCTTTAGAATTTTGAAATAATTACTTCATTGTTTATAACCTCAGCTTTGAAAATTAATTCTGATCCCGGGGTATTCTCTAATGGAATATGTAACTTGGAAAAGCCATTAGACCTTCCATTACCGTGTCTGGCATAATTTTCATTTGTGCCGGAATTTGGAGGAAACAACTGAAAGTTAACACTAGGTTTTTTGGCTGTATCGGCAAATTTAGGATACCCCAGTTTTGTCATCCATTCTTTATAACGTTCTTGTAAAATAGTATGTTTTTGAATATTTACTTTCCATATTCTGATACGACAATTATGCTCGGGACTATAATCTATGGAGAGTAAATAAATAGCAGTGTAATTTAAAAATCTTTCCATGATATCCACAGTATTAGCCATAAAATTCCATCTTGGTGCAGTTGCTCCATTTTTGTCAAGAGAATCAAGAAAATTTGCACTTTTAACTTCAGACCCGTCACAAAGATCATCACCTTTTCCACGCATACCTTGACCGGCAATTTGGGTTTGAAGGGAAACTAAATGTTGTGCTATGTATCCCGTATCAATCATAGAGGATTGAGCTGTTATGGTGCTCCAATGAGCTAGTAAATTACGTTGTTTTACAACCTGCTCTTCAATAAGTGATTTGGCAAGTTGCATACGTTGTTCTTTAGAAAGTAATTTTAATGCATAATTGGAAATTGTTACTCTATCAGGAACATCGACAGTATCAATTTCGATGGTATTGGTTGCAGCGGTTAGTTGTTCATTAACATCTTCAGGCTTTGTGTTTGGAGTAATTAGACTTGAAAGTAATTCACAATATTTTTTTATCCGTTCGTTCATAGATCAGCCTCCTAGTTTATATTCTATATTATTATATCAAAAAATGTGGAAAAAATATATACTGAAGAACATTAATTGACATGGAGAAGGGGGTATCCAAATCTCTACAACCTTTCTGGCTGAAGACCGATGGCCCCCTTCGTGCGAATTTTCGCAGAATTAAACAGGGGGGATACTCGTCAAGGTCGGTTGATGTGAAAATATCCGCTGAATGTCATCACTTTAGCTGATTTTGTTTTGCCGGATAGTAACGAAATACGCAGAAAAAACGTGTAAAAAACAGTATAAAAATCACAGTTTTTTTGCGTACATTTTGGCAGAAATATAATCCGAATTGTCTTGCTATTCTGTGCCATCAGAGTGATATATGTACTACCGAATAAAGAAAGGCGGGTACATATTATGAAGAATGAAATCATATTCACATTGGAATCGAAGCAGAGACCAAAACTGGCACAGGAGATTGGAAACATACTTGGGACAGCACCGCATTATGAACGGGTACCAAGCTGTGCATATGATATTGCAGGATACCGACTGGACAAAGAGGGTGTATTGTATATCCCGGATGGAACTGAAAAAGAAATAGTGGAAGACCTGATTCGGCAGTTACGGGAACATGGGTTTCAGGACGATATGGAAATAACGGAAGAAGTGCCAGTGCAACAGGATAAGCTGACAATAGCGATTCCGAAAGAGAGCCTTACGGATACGGCATTGGAAAATTTACAGAAGATCATAGCAAATAAGCAGATGCTTTTTCAACGTGCATTTCGGACGGACAGCACAGAAGTTGAAATTACAGAGGAAAAAATAAACTCCACATGGCTTCCATACACAACGGATAGTGATGAGATTGCAGCCTACACGCAATTTATCTCAAGGCTGTGTGATATGGCAAGAGATGCAAAAAGGGTATCATCAAAGCCGACCGAAACGGACAATGACAAATATGCTTTCAGATGTTTTCTGCTCAGACTTGGCTTTATCGGAAAAGAGTATAAGTCAGTAAGAAAGATTTTGCTTAGAAATCTTACGGGAAATTCAGCATTTAGAAGTGTAAAATGTAAGCGCTTAAATTCTGGGTAACTAGCTATCGTCTTCCAAATACCTCATAATGATTGTAAGTAGATTTTTACTCCATTTTTTATGGTAGAAAGTAAAAATTCACTCTACTTGGAGGATTTATTATGAGTTGTAAACGTGCTTCAAAACGTTCCCTGGATGACTGGATGGAAATGGTGACAGCCTGCAGGCAAAGTGGTATGACGGATGCGGACTGGTGTGCAGAACACGGAATTGCTCCCAGCAGTTTCTATAATGCAGTTACCAGGTTGCGAAAACAGGCCTGCCAGATACCAGATCCGATTAAAAAAGTCAGTACTCTGGATCTTACATCCCGTAAACAGGATGTGGTCCGGATTGCTATAGAACCGGAGAATTCTCCGGAAGAACTGCTTCCAAATCCCATGGACAGTTCTATGTACCTTGACAATTCATATACAATTGAAATCGAAACGAATGGGATACTGATTCGCATGAGCAATTCTGTCCAGCCATCTCTTTTAAATCTGTTGCTGAATGCACTGAGGAATCCTGTATGTTAGCGGATATTTCAAACGTCGATGCTATTTACATTGTATGTGGCAGAACAGATATGCGTAAATCTATTGATGGCCTGTGCGCGATTATTAAGGATCAGTTTTCCATGGAGCTTGATCATTCACTTTATCTTTTCTGTGGTCGCAAATGCGACAGGATCAAAGCAATTCTGAAAGAACCGGATGGGATTGTCCTGATCTATAAAAAGTTGACGGCATCCCAGGGTTCTTACCGATGGCCAAGGAATAAATCTGAAGTGCGGAATCTCACATGGAGGGAGTTTGACTGGCTGATGTCTGGCATTGATATCGAACAGCCAAAAGCAATAAAAACCACCTGATTTAAGACTAAAAAAGTGCACATAAAAGTGCTGCTTTTCCTTGTATTTTCGGCACTTTCAGGTCTGTTGGAAACGTTGTTTTACTGGGCTTTTCCTGCTCTTTTTGGTATAATAAAGGTATCAAAAACAGGAGGGGAAAACCGTGGCAGACAGTTCCAAAGATCTCCAGCTACGTGAGCTGAAAGATATGATCACCGATCTGAAACAGATGATAAAAACGCTTCAGGCAACTGTCGATGCTGCCAACAAACGGGAAGAAGCACTTATTCAGGAACGTGATAACCTGAAAGATGAAATCGCACTTCTTCATAAGAAGTTATTCGGTTCTTCCAGTGAAAAATCTCCTGTTGATTTTCCGGGCCAGCTGAATCTTTTTAATGAAGCGGAAATGGAACAGGATCTGGCTGCCATCGAAGCTGAGAAACTCTCAGATTCACTTGCTGAATCCGCAACAAAAAAGCGTAAAGCCAGAACCACAGATGCAGACCGTTTTAAAGGAATCCCAATCACCCGCAGATACCTTGATCTTTCAGATGAGGAAAAAGTCTGTCCTCTTTGTAATACCCCATTGAAAAAGATCGGTGAGGAGTTTGTGCGCAGGGAACTGGTTTTTATTCCGGCTAAGCTGCGTGTGATTGAATTCTACAGTATAAACTATGCCTGTCCCAACAATAGCGAACATGCGCTTCCTGTTATCCGAAAAGGAAAAGACGGAAAACCACACATGCTTTACGGAATGGTATCTGCGAATACCGTTGCATGGGTTATGTACCAGAAGTTCTGTAACAGCATGCCATACTTCCGTCAGGAAAAAGACTGGAAACAATACGGAGTCTCTATTACAAGAGCAACCATGGCAAACTGGGTGATCCGTAATTCCCAGGCATTTTTCCTTCCGATGTATGAATACTTTCATCGGAAACTTTTAGAGCGTAAATTCGCAATGGCAGATGAAACTCCCTTGCAGGTGTTACAGGAACCAGGACGCCGTGCACAGACCAAGTCTTATATGTGGCTGTTTCGCAGTGGAGAAGATGGAGAAGCGCCAGTCATCATTTTTAAGTATTCAGAAACCCGTGCTGGTGACACTGCGGTTGAATTTCTCCAGGGTTTTAGAGGATACCTGATGTGCGACGGATACAGCGGCTACAATAAGGTCCCAGATGCAAAGAGAACAGCTTGTTGGGCACATATCCGCAGGTATCTGACAGATGCCATTCCCAAAGGGAAAGAATTGGATTACTCCCAGCCTTCTGTACAGGGAATCATGTATATCAATCAACTTTTTCATATGGAAGAAGTGATCAAAGCGAAACAAACTTCCTTCGATGCTATCAAGAAGGCTCGTCTTGAAAAAGAAAAGCCGATAGTAGAAGGCTTTTTGTCGTGGCTTGATAAACAGAACCCTGTACGTGGATCCAGAATGGATAAAGCAGTTACCTATATCCAAAACCGCCGCTCCTATCTTGCAACTTACTTTGAAGATGGCAGATGCAGCTTTTCCAATAACCTTAGTGAAAACGCTATTCGCCCATTTACTGTAGGGCGGAAAAACTGGCTGTTCTGCGACACACCAAATGGGGCACAGGTAAGTGCTATCGTATACACGATGGTAGAAATGGCAAAAGCGAATGGAGTAAACGTCTACCACTACCTTACCTACCTTCTTGAACATCAGCCCAACGATAAGATGAGCGATGAAGAACTGGAGGCGCTGGCACCATGGAACGAATCTGTCAAAGCGGAAATTGCACAGCGGGCAGATGACGCAAACCAGCAATAATCGTATATGAATTGTCAAGGTACTCCGGTCACTGAAAGGTGACCGGGAATTTTTATATCAACGGCTGAAATTTAAGCGCTTACCTCGGAATCTCTTGACAAATCGGCTCGATGCACATATAATAATTCAAGAATCATAAAAACCTATGTGTTTTTGTAAGGACGGCGTTGCGACGGCGTTCTATTTTTTTGGATAATCAAAGTTTTTGAGAGCTTGATTATAAAGACAATATAGTTGCTGTGGGTTCTTCGTGAGGGTTTTCATGAGGACGAAGATGAGGGTCTGGCGAAAGCCAGACCCTTTGAGCTATATAGCTATTATTCGGATGGATATAAGATTCCGCAACTATGTGGATTTCAGCCACGTTCACGGCTTTGCCGTGAATAATTCAGGTTAAAGCAATAACTTGCCTCACAACCTTTGTTTGTCATAAAAATTTCTCATCTCTTATGTCTTGAATTTTCAAGAAACACCATGGCAAGTAATAGCTGCTCTGTGTTTTTCTTCCTTTTCTGCTATTTCAGATTAATTGCCGCTGCTTTTTGCTTTCTGATATTTTTAGCTCAAAATCTTAGCAATTTGTATAAATGCAATCGTTATACCAGTCTTGCTTTTTCTTGTTACTGAAACGTTCAAAATGTAATTACTGAATTCCGAGATAGGAAAGATATGAGCTTTCTGATATAATAATTATTAGAATGATTTTTTCACAAATAATAGATTTTACGTGGTGCGATAACGCCATGTTTAACGAGAAGTTACTCATCATTTTACTGAGGAGGAGCAGAAATTATGTTAAATACATGGAAAGAGATATTGGCTTTAGCATCTCCGGTAATAGATTCTATAACAATGTCTGCAATCTATGATGCGGGAAAATTTGGTTTGGGACAGATTCACAGGCATATATTTTCTGGAAAAGAGAAATCAACCACCGAGCCCCCTTGTGAGATGCCTGGACATATTCTGCGTTTATGTACAGATCAGGAGCATCCGGAAATGGGAAATTCTTATGTGTTTTCTTTACTGGACTGTTGTATGGAGCATCCGTGTGTTGCCCTTTTAGGAGAAGCTGGTTGTGGAAAAACACAGGAACTGCAGTGGATTGAGTATTGCTGCTATAAGGATGCAAACCTTCCACGAACTGTGCGAATTCGGCTGCGGACGTATACGAATGAGTCGATGATTCAGTTGGCCGAGCAATATGGAGTGGAGCCTGAAAAACGGGAAAATCTTTTGTTTTTGATTGATGGATTCGATGAAATCGCAGGGGTCCATAAACAGAATTTTCTGAAACAGGTGGAGTTATATCGGAATGAAAATAAAGAAGCTCGTTTTTTGATTTCTACGCGAAATCATTTTTACCGAAATGGAATTTTTGGAGAAGAGTTTAAAGCGGTATGGTTGCAGCCGCTAACCGAAGACGATGTAAAAGGTTACATAGAGAGTCTGGATATTTCTTATGAAAATTGGAAAAATCAGATTGAACAGCAAAGGCTGACAGAGGCTATAAAAAATCCGTTTTACTTGGTAGAATTGGGGCAGGTTTATTTGGAATGTGGTGCAGTGCCAGAACGAAAACAGTTGATGCAGATATTGACCGAGCGGAAAATAAGCCAGGATCTGGAGAAGTATCGGATGACTGGAAAATTGGAATTTCAGGAAACAGTCGAGAAAATGGAAATATTGTTGGAGCGGTTGGCGGTGGCTATGCATGCTATGGATACCCGTGTCTTTTCGGAAGCGGAATATGAACAGTTAATTCCATGTTTAGAAAAGCGGGAATTGTTGAAGTATAGTGGAATATGGGTACAGCGGGACGGTAACTGGGAGTTTTCTCATAATAATTTTGGTGAGTATCTTGCAGCCAAATATTTGGTTGGATGTTTACTTTCGGATATTCAGAAACTGGTATGTATGGGGGATCCGGAACTTGGTGTTAGCCGAAACTGGCACCATGTGCTATCGTATTTAATTTCTATCGGTGACATAGAAGTGAGAGACTGGCTTTTACAGCAGGACTTTACGCTGTTTCTGGATGCAGACTGGACCAATATTCCGGCATCGGATCGCAGCATGATTTTGCTTCGGGAATGGGAACAGATAAAACAAAGACATATTTGGCCTTGGAACCAGAATTACCGGATTCGGGACTTGGTAGAATTTGGAATGGATTATACAGCTATAAGGGTATTTATAAAGGAAATTCATAATCCTCAGGATACGATGTCTTTGAAAAATGCAATTCAGATTCTTGGTTATAGTCCAAGTCTGTATGGTTGTCAGTTGGAAGTCAGGGAGATGTTACTGTCTGTTTTGTTGAGAGAACAGCAGGACAAGTGGGTATTGGAATATGCGCTGGCAGCCTTGTTGAATCTGCAGTTGATGGATGCAGAAATGTTATCTACGCTGTTGAAATATTTTGGGAACAGTGATGTATCGGAGGTGCGCTATCCGCTTTATGTGGCAATCCGGGTTTTAGGACAGGCTGACACGCAGATTGATTTTTTGTTGGAGGGTATTCCATATATTACTGGAATGCATCAGGAACGATTGGGAAATGAAACATTGGAGTTACAACGGGCATTGCTTTCGATAACTGGAGTGCCTGCTGCCAGAAGACTTTTGGAAACGTTGATTTCTAATTATGAATATGGCCATATGTATGAGAGTGAGAAGTTAATTAATTGCGCTGTCACCTGTATGGAGAATGCATATATCGGTCAGAAAGATGAAAACTGGTTTGCGATGGAGCGCTATTACTGTACCCTTCATTTATCTGCAGTTCATTCTGTGAAAGAAACTATCATGCCTTATTTTGAGAATACGGGGACGAAGTGTGAATTGTTTTATGATTTGCTGAAAAAAGGCGTGCAGGAAACAGATCGTTATACACAGATTCAATTTTTACTTCCGTTGTTGGATGAGAGGATATCAAAATGGATCTTGAACAGTATCAGAAGCAGACGTTAAATGACACAGAAGCAAAGTGCTGTCTGGGGCTTATCACAGTAGAGAATCCCGTTTTTGAGAAGTTGCGCACATTGTACCAAAATCGAACAAATACGCAGATGGAAACGCGGGTGTTTTACGATCATGAAACATGCGAACAGGACGGAATGACTGTGTATGATCAGGCTGTTACAGATCGAAATGCGTATATTGGATTGTTGGAGACATTTTTAAACATTATGAATGTGGAAGATGTGAGCATGGAAGAAGTGAAAAGGTCAGATGAGGTTTTGCGTCGGATAGCGTATCGTAGAGATTTGCAGAATGTGCTCGCAGATTATCGTAGATATGCAGATAAGCGAGATACGGTGAGACAGTGGATTGAATTGCTACTCAAACAGGATGATGTATGGGAATGGCTTCAGGTGAAATTTTTAGTGAAATGGATGGCCCAGGATCCAAGGCGTGAGATTCCAGCGGCTATGGAAAAAATTGCCAGGACTTTTTATGAGAAGTACATTGACCAGGTGGATTTTTCTACATGTCAGATTTGGAATGATCATGAACATTTTCAACCAGGAGACTGGAAGTGTGAATATTTGATTTATTTTGCCGATCGCCTGGATTTACATATGGATTTAGAAAAAGCAAAGGGCTTATTACTTTATTGCAGCTATCGCTTAAATCTGAAAATGAAGAGCATTATACAAAAATCTCTGACCGAAGAAGTACTGTGTCAGGAAATATCCCATAATCTTTTGGAAAAAGATTTAAAAGGTTATCCGCTGAGCGTGCATTTAAGATTATGTGGAAACTATCGGTGCGAAGAGTGTGTTGAAAAAGTCAGACAGATTGCTTTGAACCAGGATATTCCGGATTATATCAGAGAAGATGCAATAGACGCTTTTATGAAACTTACAGATGAATTGGCGGTATGCAGTATGATACTGCCAGAATTGAATGGTCATTTATGGAGACATACAGCGGAAAATCTTATACAAGTTATACTGGAAAAAAAGGTAAAGAATACAGCATTTGAAACGCTCTGGAAGCGGTTACTCGCTGATCAGATATGGACAGTTAGTCAGAATGTTGAAGAGTATCGTATGACCGATTATATGTGGCTGATTCAAATGCAGGATATTCGAGGCTTGCGCGCTTACCGGAAATTACTGGAGCAAAAAATGGAAGTACCAGGGCGGGATGGTTACGCTGGCCCCGTTGAGGCAATAGCTGTTGCAGAAAAAATGGAACTTTGGCCGGAATTAACTCGCCTGACAGAACTGTGCTTTCGACCGGAATTTAAAGATCGGGAGTATGGAGGCCTTTTCAATAGTTTGAGCCGTGCATGGACGAAGGTAGCCGCTGGGAGTGAGGAAGGGTATTTATTAGTGCGAGATGTCCTGGATGGCCTGAAGAGTCAATACGATGAAGATCTGAACAGAGAAGCATGGATCAATAGGTGGATTTATCATGTGGAAGAAGCACGGAAGCAGAGAATTCAGGAACGGTGGAGTGTGACGCAGGTGCTGCAGTGGTTAGAAAGATAGAATAAGAACTTGGGATTATTTCAGACAAAAAACTCAGAAATTTTTGTGTTATGCAGTAAATTTAATATTACGGACATATCCAGACATGAAAAGATAATTGGCATGGCAGTTGCGCAGGCGCATGGAACGATGGGAGTTTTTATGGAAAATGCAAATGGTGAGGTAAAGCGCCTGAATGAATCCGGAAGAAGATGCATCGCGAGGTGCCAGATATAATTCTGCAATAAGATATATTACGTTTATTGTGATTGTTTCAGAAGATGGGTATGTGAATTGTTTTTTCACTATACCGTGCATGAAGAACTAAATGATTGTATTTGGAATTAAAAATGGAGGGGATACATTGCCAGAATGTATATTTTGCAGAAAAATCAAAGATGAGAAAATGTTTAATGCGGAGCATATTATTTTAGATTCGTTAGGTGGTAATGGAGAAGAAAATATATGTAGGAATGTTTGTATAGAGTGCAATTCTTCACTGGGAACTCGTGTGGATGCAGGCATGGTGAATGAAACGATTACAAAATATGTGCGCTATTTATTTAAAATCAAAGGAAGAACTGGAATTCCTAATCCCTTTAGGAAGATAAAAATAAATTATGCAGATTCCCAAATAAAAGGAGAATTAAAAACCAATAAAGATGGAGAAATAAGTGGATTTGTAGCAGATCATCAAGTTATTGAAGAACAGGGGAAAATATTAATAGTTGGTCCGCGACGCGGATTTGGTGAGTATGCAAAGTCTGTTATGCAAAAAACGTATGGGGAGGAAATATCAGAAGATGACGTAAAAAATAAGAGAGCTTTTTTTGACACTTCGTTGGTCCCAAGAATAAAATTTGTAAAAATAAGTGAAGAGGCGATGGCTGATTATCAAGTAAAGGTAGTCCCTGTTATGTTAAAGATGGCATATGAATTTTGTTTTGTAAAATTGGGAGATGCATACTTGGATGATGAGGTAGCAGTAGAGATAAGAGAATTTTTAATGAAATTTGACTATAAAAAAGATACATTTTATTATATGCCTACGGATGCAGAAGTGGATATGAAAGACATTGATGCTAATAAGGAGAATATTATCGAATTATCTATGTACATAGAGGCAAAGCGATTATATGTATATATAAATTTATACGGCTTTTGTAAATGCAAATTATGTATGTCGCATTCTGCTGAAAATTTTGGGAAGTTTGAAACGTATACATTAAAAGTTACGGTATAAGATCAATCATTAAGCTTGAAAAAATAACAGATGAGAATGGTGACTGACATTAAAAGGGATAATTTAGAATGCACGGAAAGATTAAAATAAAGTGGGAGATAGTGATTACAATAATTATCAGTATTATTAGTTTATATGTCTCATGGCAAATGTATAATATTGCAAAATTGCAAACAACAATAGCAAAAAATAGTTTTTTGCCCAATGATGAATTCCGTCAGATTTTTGCACATAAAAGCATGCCACGTTTATACCTGTTTATCGACCACTACAAAGAAAACGAATTGTCCCCGATAGCAGGTTTTGCAAAAAGTTTAGAGCGAGATTTAAATGGATATGTCTCTCTTCGTGAGCTGGAAGACAGCTGCAAAGTGAATCTAAGGTTCATGTATCTGATGGATCATGAAGTCCCATCCTATCGGACTTTTGGATATTTTATCAATGAGATACTCAGCGATTCTATTGAGAAACTATTCTGTGATATCAATCAAAAAATTTTTGAGAAAGAACATACGGACCTGCAACATTTATATATTGACGGTTCTAAGTTTGAAGCCAACGCAAACAAGTATTCCTGGGTATGGAAGAAAGCGACTGAAAAATCCAGATACCGCCTGTTTGAGAAGATCACTTCCCTGTTTCAGGAAATTAATCTTGAGCTTCAATACACGGGGATAAAGTTCAGTATTAATACGGAATACTCGCCAGAATACTTAAAGGAAGCCGCATCGAAATACGTAGAAATCTGGCAGTTGGATGAAACAACGTTTGTCGCTGGTAAAGGACATCGAAAGTCCGTCCAGCAGCGCCATTATGAAAAACTTAAGGAATATCTGTCAAAGCTGAATGAATATGTAGAAAAGATCCAAATCTGTGGAGATGGACGCAATAGCTATTCCAAGACTGATCATTCCGCTACTTTCATGCGAATCAAAAAGGACTATATGGGAAATGACCAGCTGCTCCCGGCGTATAATGTCCAGGTCGGTGTGGCGGATGAGTATATAGCGGTTGTTGATGTGAACCAATACCGGTCAGATATGGACTGTTTCATCCCCCTCATGAATAAGTTCCATGATATTTATGGATTCTACCCCAAATATCCGGTAGCGGATGCCGGTTACGGCTCGTATAATAACTATATTTTCTGTGAACAGAATGGGCTGGAAAAATATATGAAATTCCCAATGTTTAAGAAAGAAACCACCGACAGAAACTATCATGAAGACCCATTCCGGGCAGTTAATTTCAAGATCGACGGAGATGGAAAAATGCGGTGCCCTAATGGAAAGGGATTCCATTTGCAGTACCGTAAGGCAATAAAAGGAAACGCGTATGGACGGGAAGAGGAAATCTATCAGTGCGAAGACTGCAGTGGATGTCCTTACGCAGAAAAATGTAAAAAGGGAGAAGGAAACCGTACCGTGCGTGTCAATCAGGAACTAACAAAGATGCATCAGGAAGTGATTCAAAACCTTGAGAGTATCCAGGGTGCGCTGCTTAGAATGAACCGTTCCATCCAGGCAGAAGGTACTTTTGGTATTATAAAAAATGACCGCTGGTATAAACGGATTGTGCGAAGAGGGATAAAATCCGTTCAACTTGAAGTATACCTTGTTTCACTGGGACACAATCTTTATAAATTCCACAACAAACAGATGAAAATAAAATCAGCTGCATAGATTTGAAAATCAACAAATTTATGGGGTAAGGGGGAAATGCGCTTTTAGAGACTACTTCGTTTATAATTTTTTAGTCTAAAAGAGCGTGTAAAAAATGATTTCTCATTTTTTCACACGCCCTATTTTTACCATATGCTTTTATTTTCTGCTCTCCGCCAGCTCCCCAAGCTTCCCAAGGATCTCCTTCGCCTTCTCGATCATCAGCTCGCAGTTCTTGTTCTTCTTTCCTTTTTCCTGGTAGAACAGGACCGGTTTCTCGCCGCCCTGGGCGAAGCGGAGAGCGGTCTTGTACTCTGCGATCAGTGCCGGGATCTTTGTGACATCGAGTTTTGCCTTCGGGTAGAGCTCGATGCGGATCTCCTGGGTGTTGATGTCCACCTCGGTCACATACGCCCGATGCGCCATGGCTTTTAATTCCGCAACCCGGAGCAGATTGTCCACGGATTTCGGGATATCGCCGAACCGGTCGATCAGCTCATCCTGCATATCCATATACTCGTCATCCGTCTCGATGGCGGAAATTCTCTTGTATACATCAAGTTTCAGATACTCATTCTTGATATATCCGTCCGGAATAAATGCGTCGATATCGCAATCCACCACGGTCTCAAAGGTTTCCTCCTCTTCCTGTCCGCCCTTTAAGGCAATAACAGCCTCGTTGAGCATCTTGCAGTAAAGGTCATATCCGACTGCCTCCATGTGTCCATGCTGTTCCGCTCCGAGAATATTTCCCGCGCCGCGGATCTCAAGGTCACGCATCGCGATCTTGATCCCGGATCCCAGCTCTGTGAACTCCCGGATCGCCTGAAGACGTTTTTCCGCATCCTCTTTTAACATCTTATCCCGTTTATACATCAGGAACGCATAGGAGGTACGGTTCGACCGTCCGATCCGCCCCCGGATCTGGTAGAGCTGGGAAAGGCCAAGACGATCCGCGTCCTGAATGATCATCGTGTTGGCATTCGGGATATCCAGCCCCGTCTCGATGATCGTTGTAGACACGAGAACATCAATATCGCCGTTGATGAAATCCAGCATGATCTTCTCGAGCTGATGCTCATTCATCTGTCCATGGGCAAAAGCCACATTTGCGTCGGGTACGAGGGATGCCACATGGTTTGCCACCTCGTCGATGTTATTGACACGGTTGTATACATAGTACACCTGCCCGCCGCGCCCTAACTCTCTGTGGATCGCCTCACGGATCATCTCGTCGTTGTACTCCATGACATAGGTCTGGATCGGAACACGGTCCACCGGCGGTTCCTCTAGAACACTCATGTCACGGATCCCGATAAGGCTCATATGCAGAGTCCGCGGGATCGGCGTCGCTGTCAGGGTCAGAACGTCCACGTTCTGCTTCATCTGCTTGATCTTCTCTTTGTGGGTCACACCGAACCGCTGCTCCTCATCGACGATCAGAAGTCCAAGGTTCTTAAACTGTACATCCTTTGACAGGACTCTGTGTGTGCCGACAATAATATCCACATACCCCTTTTTCAGTCCTTCTACCGTCTTCTTCATCTCCCCCGGTGTCCGGAAGCGCGACATCATGTCCACCCGCACCGGAAAATCCTTCATTCTCTGGACAAAGGTATTGTAGATCTGCTGCGCGAGGATCGTTGTCGGGACCAGATAGACCACCTGCTTTTCTTCCTGTACGGCTTTAAAAGCTGCCCGGAGCGCGATCTCTGTCTTTCCGTAGCCCACATCCCCGCAGATCAGGCGGTCCATGATCTTCTTGCTCTCCATGTCCCGCTTCGTATCATCGATGGCGGTGAGCTGGTCATCCGTCTCATCGTAGGGGAACATCTCCTCGAATTCCTTCTGCCACACCGTATCCGGTCCGTACTGGAATCCCTCCGCGTCCTGACGCGCCGCATAGAGCTCCACAAGCTCCTTCGCGATCTCCCGGACTGCCGTGCGGACCTTTGTCTTCGTCTTCGTCCACTCGGTTCCGCCAAGCTTATTTAACTTCGGAACCTTCGCGTCAGCCCCGGCATATTTCTGGATCCCCTCCAGACGGGTTGCCGGAAGATAGAGGTTTCCGCCGTCACCGTACTCGACCTTGATATAGTCCTTGATGACATGATCCTGCTCGATCTTCTCAATTCCCTTATAGATACCGAGACCATGGCTCTCATGCACCACGTAGTCGCCGACGGAAAGTTCGGAGAAGCTGCTGATCTTCTTTCCCTCGTAATTGTACTTTTTCCGCTTCTTCTTCCGTTTTTCCACGCCAAACATATCGCCCTCGGTGATGACGACGAACTTGATCAACGGATACTCAAAGCCCTTGTGAAGCTTTCCGTAGGTGACCATGATCTCCCCGGGAGCCACCGGGCGCCCCGCATCCTCCGGGCAGAAGGCACGGAGATCATACTCTCTTAAATCCCCCGCAAGGCGACTCGCCCTGGTTCTTGACGCGGAAAGGAGAACAACGCGGTAACCGTCCTTTTTCCATTTTGTGAGATCCTTGATCAGGATCTCGAAGCTGTTCTGATAGGAGTTTAAGTTCTTTCCGGTCAGGCTGTACTTCGCCTTCGGAGTCATGCCGGGGAGTCTCTGGTCAAGTCCGGTCATGAAGATCGTGTGCGGCGTGTGCGCGTCCGCCAGGATCGTTTTCGATGAAAACAGGAGGTCCGCCTGCCCCGGCAGGATATAGCCCTGTTCCAGGCGATGGGACATGCTCTCCCGGAATTCCGTCTCGACGGTCTCCGCTTTTTCTTTCATGCGCTGGGGTTCATCTAAGAGCAGGGCGAGTCCTGTGTATTCCTTTTCTGTGCCCGCTGCTATCCTATTTGAGTCACCGACAGCTTTTTTCCCTGTCCCCCCTGCCTTTTGTTCTGACATTCCGCTCTCTGCAGCTTTTGCCGTTTTCTTGTCAGTCTCCTCTCCCGTTTTTACCTCAGAATGCGTGCAAACAGCTCTGTTTCCCACATCTTTCATGTAATCCAGAAATGACACCGTGTCCTTACAGAAATACCGGATATATCCGTCCAGGGCGTGGGTGTCAAAGCCCTCCCTTAAGGCCTCGCACAGCTCTCCCACAGCGGACTTGATCCGGTGGGCCAAGCTCTCCGACGGCCCGCCGGATCCGCGTCGCTTCCTCCGGCTTTTTCTGATCGCGGAAGGTCTTTTCCTGCTTCTTTCCCTCTGACTCCAGGCGCAGGATCCCATCCTCGATATGTTCCTTCGTGAGGATCAGTTCTGCTGCCGGGTAGATCGTGACCTCGTCCATCTGCTGGATCGAGCGCTGGCTCTCGGCATCAAACGAGCGGATCGAGTCCACCTCGTCTCCCCAGAGTTCGATCCGGACCGGGACCTCCTCCGTAAGCGGAAAGACATCGAGAATTCCACCGCGGACCGAAAACTGTCCCATTCCATCGACCTGTCCCATCCGCTCATATCCCATGTTCGTAAGCTGTGTCTTGATCTCCTCGATATCGAGCGTCTGTCCCGCCATGATGTTCAGGCAGCTCTCCCTGATCATGGAAAGCGGCAGAAGATGATCCATGAGACCGTCCACGGTCGTCACGACAACGCCGCCTTCGTCCTCCAAAAGGTGTTTAAACACCTGCATCCGCTGTCTCGTCAGGAGATTTCCGTGGATATCAGAGCTGTAAAACAGAAGGTCTCTTGCCGGGTACAGCCATGTATTCGGCTCAAAATAGCTGAAATCATCATAGATCTCCTTCGCCCGGTTGTCATCATACGTCACGACAAGGCGCCACGGATGTTCCTTCGAGAGTTCATACATGACATGAACTTTCTGGGAATCTGTCACGCCGCTGACCTGGATCGGACCTTTTCCTTTATCCATATCCTGTTTCATATCGGTATACTCCGCCAGCTCCGCGAGCGGATTTGCAAAAACTTCAGCCATGGTTCCTCCTGTTTTTATTCGTTTCCTGTCCGATCATATTTCTGATTCTATTCCAGTTAGTGTGCATAGGTATTCTCCGCACGCACACTGCGGCAAAATTTTACCAATACTTCTTTTATTTTTCTTCTTTCTTCCGGTTATGATCATTCATCGCCTGCGCGATCCCGACATTCACGATCTCGCAGACTGCGTCGGCCGCTTCCTTCACGGCGTCATCCATCGTCGCCTGCTCTTCCTTTGAGAAGTGTCCGAGCACATAATCTGCAAGATCCATTCTCGCCGGTTTCTCACCGACTCCGACCTTCACGCGCGGGAATTCCTGGGTTCCGAGATGTGCGATGATGCTCTTGATCCCGTTGTGACCGCCGGCACTTCCCTTTGCGCGGATCCTTAACTGGCCCGGAGCCAGACTGATATCATCGTACACGATCAGGATATCTTCCGGATCCACCTTATAATAATCGGCTGCCGCGCGGATACTCTCCCCACTGGAGTTCATATACGTCTGCGGCTTCATGAGAATCACCTTCTCCCCGCCGATCACGCCTTTTCCGCAGAGCGCCTTGTGCTTTTTCTCTGAAATGTCCGCCCCGATCTTCTCCGCCAGAGCATCCATCACCATAAAACCTGCATTGTGTCTTGTATTTTCATATTCCTTTCCCGGGTTTCCGAGACCTGCAATTATTAACATTTTTATCTCCTTTTCGAATTTCCGCTGACCGCCAGGTATTCCCTTCCACGGTCAAAACGGAATCTGATTTTTCTAAATCGCAACGCATTTAAGGGGCCTTTTTCCAAAGTCCCCTGATTTCTACATTTTATCAGTTTTGAACGTCCAGTGCAAGAGGCAGTTATGACAAGAATCTGCCGCCAGCAACTCCGTCATGACACCCATTCCGTCCATGATCACAGCTGTTAGCGGCAGATTCTTTTATATCCTATACTCGTTTTTCATACTCCGGCAGATACCCCCTGATGTACCGTCCGAATCGTGCGGGATTTGCGCTTTTGCGCTCATCCCTTGTGCATTCCGTGTCATGGAATGTATCTATTCATAGATTACCATATTTTCAGAATTCATGCAATCCTTTTCAGGAAACACATACACTTGCGTTTACAGTAACTATCCTTCACAGACATTCGACTTGAATTTTCGACATAAAATCAATTGTTTTTTCATTCCTGTATCTACGTGCTTTTTCTGTATCCGTAATTTAACCGACACTTTATTTATTTTTCCAATGCTCCGTATGCAGCAGCATATGCGCCTTATGGGACATCGGCTTTCCAAAGAAATCGCTGTAGATCTCCCTGATATCCGGGTTCTCATGAGAGTAGCGGATATCAGCTTTTGCGTCCAGCGCATAGAGCTTTCTGCCTCTCGCAAACGCCAGCTCCTCGCCGTCGTGGATCGGCTGTCCGCCTCCGCCGACACAGCCGCCCGGGCAGGCCATGACTTCCACGAAATCGTAGTGGACCTCGCCGCGCTCGATCTGCTGTAAAAGTCTTCTCGTGTTTCCGAGTCCGCTGACCGCTGCTGTGCGGAGTTTGATGTCACCGATGGCAAATTCCGCTTCCTGAACTCCGGCATTCTCCTGAAAACCTCCGCTGCGGACCGCTTTAAAAGCGTCTGCTGGAGGATTCTCGCCTTTTAAGGCAAAATACGCGGTGCGGAGAGCCGCCTCCATAACGCCGCCGGTCGCTCCGAAGATCACGCCCGCGCCGGTTCCCGCGTGCATCGGGCTGTCGCCAGGGATCTCCACTAAGGTATCCGGGCGGATATGGGCGGAGCGGATCATCTTCACAAGTTCCCGCGTCGTGAGCACCGCATCCACATCATGTCCGGCATACTCGCCGTAGAAGAGATCCATCTCCCGCTCGCCTTTCTTTGCCACACACGGCATAATGGACAGCGTAAAGATCTGATCCGGAGAAACACCAAGCTTTTCCGCGAAATATGTCTTCATGACAGCGCCGAACATCTGCTGCGGGGATTTCGCCGTGGAGAGATAGTTCACCATGTACGGGAACTGGGTCTTCACAAAACGCACCCAACCGGGGCAGCAGGACGTGAACATCGGTCTCTCCTTCAGCTCGCCGCTCATAAACCGTTTTATAAACTCTGTGCTCTCCTCCATGATCGTGAGATCCGCAGAAAATACTGTATCAAAGGCGTAGTCCACGCCCATACGTTTTAAAGCATCAAAGATCTTGCCCACCGGCGCGTCCTCGTCCGTAAGTCCGAGTTCCTCGCCCCAGGCCGCGCGCACCGCAGGGGCAACCTGGGCCACCACGATCTTATCCTTATTCTCGATCGCTTCCCAGACCTTCTCCGTATCGTCTCTCTCCGAGAGCGCACCCACCGGACAGTGGGTGATACACTGACCGCAGAGAGCACAGTCAGCTTCCCGGATCGTCTTATGTCCCGCCACATTCACGGTCGTTCTGGAGCCGGTTCCCTCCACATCCCAGATGCCCAGTCCCTGGATCTTGTCGCAGACCTGCACGCAGCGCATGCACTTGATGCACTTCGCGGAATTGCGGATCAGCGGGAAATTCTTATCCCACGGCTGATATTCCGGTTCCTGCCTGAACGGAATGTCCAGAATGTTCAGGTCGCAGGCAACCTGCTGTAACTGGCAGTTCCCGTTTCTCGGACAGACAACGCACCGGTTATCATGCTGGGATAATAATAACTGTACCGTATTTCTTCTATGATTTCTGACCTTCGGGCTGTTGGTGTAGATCACCATGCCGTCCTTCACAACATTGTTGCAGGATGTGATCAGCTTCTCTTTTCCTTCCAGCTCCACGACGCAGACTCTGCAGGCCGCGATCTCGTTGATCCCCTTTAAGTAACAGAGCTTCGGGATCGGGATCCCGTTTCTCTCAGCAGCTTCCATGATCGTGATATTTTCCTCTGCCGAAACATGTTTTCCGTCGATGATCATATTTACCATAATGTACTCCTGCCTCCTTTAAAGATTCCGTATCCGAAATGGTCGCAGCGCAGGCACCGTCCGGCTTCCTGCTTCGCCTCCTTCTCGGTCATGCAGTTCTCCACTGCGTTGAAATCACAGACGCGCTCGCAGGCATCACGTTCCGTTAAGTTCACGCGTCCGCACGGGGTCTTGTCTTTCAGGCTCGCCTCCGGGATCTCCACACCGCTGGTGATCTCGTGGTGGTAGCCGAGGTATTCATCGATGTTCGCCGCAACGACCTTCGCCGCCGCGATGGCTTTAATGACGGAAGCCGGACCGCTGGAGCAGTCGCCGCCCGCGAATACGCCAGGCATGTTCTCAAAAGCGCCGCTCTTTAAGGTGACGATCTTGCCGCGGGATACCGGGATCCCGGCCTTCTCGAAATGTCCGGACTCGATATCCTGTCCGATGGCCTTGATGAGGATATCGCATGGGATGTAGACATCCGGCTCTCCGGTCGGCTTCACGCTGGCGCGGCCGTCCCTGATCGCGCTGATCATCTGCGGGGTCGCGTAGATGCCATGGATCTTGTGGTCTTCCCCGACATTTAAGGACGCTGGAGCCTTTAAGGTCACGATCTCGATCCCCTCCGCGATCGCGCCCTCGATCTCACCCGGCAGCGCCGTCATATCGTTTCTCCGTCTTCTATATAAAATGCTGACTTTCTTCGCTCCAAGTCGTTTTGCCGTGCGGACTGCGTCCATGGACACGTTTCCGCCGCCGATGACAACGACTTCCTTTCCGGTCAGGTCGATGATCTCGTCTTTTCCGACACTCCGCAGGAACTGTACCGCGGAGAGAACGCCGTCCGCGTCCTCACCCGGAAGTCCGAACTACCCGTCCCAAAGAACGGTATCGCATATACTATTACTATCTGCACTGATTCCATTCTCCTCAGCATAGCTGAGGGATCAGACTTTTCATAAAAAAGAGGATCTACCAGAAGTCAATGTCCGCTGGCAGATCCTCTTTTTTAATTTCCAAGCATAATATTCAAAATTTCCAAATCCGTGGAGTGCATACCATCTCGTCCCATGCGTCCGATACTTCGGATTGTTTCTTCAACATCATCCTCCACCAGACCTTCACCTGGCTGGAATGCCCTGTCATGTAATCCCATTTTCATTCCAAGAAGCGCAGTTTGAAGGGCTGTCGAAATTTTAGCTGCGCAGGATGATTTCGCGCCATCACACACCATACCTCCAACAGTTGCGATGGTGTTGGTAATTGTCTCACAGACCACTTCATATGGATATCCAAGCATGTAGCAGATACCACAGGCTGCTCCGCATGCGGCACTCACAACGCCACAGTATGCAGACAGACTTCCGATATATTTTTTCTGATGAACTGCGATCAGATTCGAAACTACAAGTCCACGCAAAAGTTTTTCTTTTTCGATGTTTTTCTCCTTCGCGTAAACAATGACCGGCACGCTGACCGTGATCCCCTGATTACCACTTCCGGAATTGATGACCACCGGCATCGGACAGCCGTTCATTCTGGCATCCGAACCTGCGGCCGCAAATGCACGTGCCTTCAGACCCACCGTCGGCTTTTCGTTTCCGTCGATCAGGATTCTTCCAACCTCTGCTCCATACGGATGTTCCAGGCCTTCCCGGCAGATCGCCATATTGCACTCGATCTGGCGATTCAGGATCTCTTCAACATCCTCAATTTTTACTTTATCCGCAAACTCCAGAATATTTTTCACTGTGAGAAG
>ERZ772901.1208-NODE-1208-length-20990-cov-3.004586_pt1 | contig 20990 bp, 19 predicted proteins | sample MGYA00512123_ERZ772901 | MGnify/ENA primary metagenome ERZ772901 (study PRJEB29015, sample SAMEA2737711) | human gut metagenome | biome: human gut; feature: human-associated habitat; material: faeces | place: China | collected 2012 ...
GAATGATTATGGTTGAGATTTCCAATTTAAGTTTTTCTTACTCCGGGCACGCGCCGTTTCTCTTCCAGTCGGTCACAGAGACCCTCACTGACGGCTCCTGGACCTCCATTACCGGAGAGAGCGGAAGCGGCAAGTCGACTCTGATCCGTCTGATGCTCGGTCTGCTGAAGCCGTCCGCCGGGTCGATCCGCGTTCCTCGGGGCACCCGGATCGGTTTTGTCCCCCAGGCGTCTGACTACGCGTATTCCGACTTCCCGATCACGCTGCTTGAGGCACTCACCATTTATGAGCGGCTCCGGACCCGGACCGAGAAAGGCATTCTCGCGTCTCTCAGGATCGGAAAAACGAATCTTCGGGACTCCGCTCTTCTCGCGCTCGAATCAGTTGACCTCGGCCATCGGGCGGAGGCGCTTGTCAGTACGCTTTCAGGGGGCGAAATGAAACGCTTCTATCTCTCACGCGCCCTCATTTCATCCCCCGCTCTTCTGATCCTCGATGAGCCCTCTTCCGGACTCGATCCAAAACGGGCCGAGGAAATCTATGAACTGATCCGTCACGTTCATGAGAAACATCACCTCACCGTCATCGCGGTGGAACATAATCTCGGTGCCGCGCGGCGCTACTCAGACCGGATTCTCGAACTGAAAGACGGCCGTCTTACGGAATCGGAGGCGCTTCATGCCTGATTTTTCGGTTTTCAGCGATATCTTCAGTTTCAGCTTCATGCGGTACGCGTTTTTCGCGTCCATCTGCATCGGCATTCTCTGCCCCACGATCGGGATTTTTATTGTGCTGCGGCGGTTTTCGCTTCTCGGCGACACACTCGCCCACGCGTCGCTTGCCGGCGCAGCGACGGGGATTCTCTGCAGCGGGAACCCGATTCTCTACGCGATCGGGTACTCCGTCGCGGCGGGTGCCGGGATCGACCTTCTGCAGAGCCGCTTCCCGAGACGGTCCGACCTCACGCTCGCGATCGTTCTCGCGCTTTCTGCCGGCATCGCCGTGACCCTCATGAGTTCGGGGCTCCTTCACGCGAACGCCGAATCCTTCCTTTTCGGAAGCATCCTGACGGTTGACAGGAGCGACGCGATCGCGATCCTTGTGCTCACGGCGGCCGCCGTGCTCCTCACGTTCCTGCTTCGCTACGACATGATTTATGTCGCTTTTGATGAAGTGGCGGCAAAGTTTGCCGGTGTCCGGATCCGGGCGGTGTCCTTCCTCTTCTCCGTGATCGCCGCGGCCTCAGTCGCTGCCTCAATCAAAATCCTCGGCGCTCTTGTGATCAGCTCGATGGTCGCGATCCCGGTCGCCTCGGCGCTTCAGTTCCGTAAAGGAATCCGCGCGACGGCCGTCATTTCCATCGCGGTTTCTGTGGTTTCAGCGATCGGCGGGCTCTTCGCCTCCTATGCGCTCAATGTCGCGCCAGGGGGCGCCACAGCCCTGATTTCGGTTTTCATCCTCTTATCGGTTATTCTTATTCTCAGAATTCGGGCGAAGATCACCGGACAGTCATGACTGAAGAAAACGAAACGAAACAGAACCCCCGCGGAAGCGGTTACTCAACACGTCAGAAAGCCTCCCTTATCCGCTTTCTCGAGTCGCATCCTGAGGAGTTTCTGACGGCGAAGGAAATTCACGAGGGGCTCGTCGCGAGCGGTGAAAAGATCGGCTACACGACGGTCTACCGGCTCGTCAACGCACTTTCAGAGGAAGGGAAGCTGAAGAAATTTCTGACCAAGAAAGGCGGCCCGATTGTGTTCGAATTCGCGCCGGGTCACGATGAGGCGGAGTTTCACGTGCAGTGCAAAGTCTGCCGGAAGCTCTTTCACCTTCATTGCGGAGAGATTGAGCGTACCGCTGAGGAACTGAAGCATCACCTGGATGCAGAACACGGAATCCTGATTGACTTTCAGAATTCCGTGTTTCAAGGGATCTGCCCCGCCTGCAGACGAAAGGCGGAACAAAACCATCAGGACTGATCCGCAGGTCCTCAGAGGACCCGCGGAACACGGCGTCTATCAGTAGTTCTCGGCGCGGACTTCGAAGAAGCTCTGCGGATGGAAGCAGACCGGGCAGACTTCCGGAGCCTTCGTGCCGATCACGATGTGACCGCAGTTGCGGCATTCCCAGACCGTGATGCCGGCCTTCTCGAACACCTTCTTCTCTTCCACGTTCTTCAGCAGCTTGCGATAGCGCTCTTCGTGGGTCTTTTCAATAGCAGCCACGCCGCGGAACTGAGCGGCGAGTTCCGGGAAGCCTTCTTCGTCGGCTTCCTTCGCCATACGATCATACATATCCGTCCACTCATAATTTTCACCGGCAGCGGCAGCGGCGAGGTTTTCCTCGGTCGTGCCGATCTGGCCGAGCTGACGGAACCAAAGCTTCGCGTGTTCACGCTCGTTATCAGCGGTCTTCTGGAAAAGAGCGGCGATCTGCTCGTAACCCGCCTTCTTCGCGACACTTGCGAAGAACGTGTACTTGTTGCGGGCCTGGGACTCACCGGCAAAGGCTTCCCACAGATTCTTTTCGGTCTTCGTACCGGCATAACGATTAGCAGCCATTACTTTCTCCTAGATATTAGAAATGATCCGGTCTGCCACCCGGGGTGATTGGGGGTCCCGGGGACAAATGTGTGGCATACCAGATATGAACATTCTATTCGTTTTTCATAAAAAGTGTGAGCCTTTTTTTATTTTTTTGTATTACCTTAATTTCAATATTGTCAATCACTGAAAGTATCCCGGCAGTGCTTTTCAATGAGAATGAAAATTTCTCAATCAAACCAGTTTCATAACATCACCTGGCGCTTTCCATCCTTCTTAACTCTTTAATTTATATTCCTAATATAGGTAAACCGACCTTACGCCAGCCTTAAGCTGAAGGTATTGAGAACTGTTCTTATTCAGACAGTCCGAGACCGCTAGTGAGGATTTTTGTACTGAAGGATTTATGTCCCTGAGAGCCGGCTGTATTTTCAATTAAATATTTATTGAAACACAAAATTATAGTTAGACGACTAATGGATTTCATCCAAAAGCAGGTCCCGATTAGGAATTTTTCTGTCGTTTTTCAGTATCAGACCGGATACTGATGAACTCAAAAATCACAGAGGAAACCGACTGAGACGGGTATCTTTCCTGAATGGAAAGCTCGGCTGGAAGGCGGGAACGCAGGAACCGGGGGGAACAACCCCGCATACATAAGAAAAGAGCCCGAAATGCCTCTTAGAAGCACTCCGGGCTCTGAAACCTGGTGCGGAGAGCCGGACTTGAACCGGCACGCCCTCAACGGGCGTCAGGACCTAAACCTGGTGCGTCTACCAATTTCGCCATCCCCGCGCACGAAGGCTCTATTTTACAGAAAAACTCTGAAAAGTGCCTTCAAAAAAGCTGTGCAGATTTAAAAAATCAGAGTCGCAGCCAGGGTGGCGTTACTTGGCTGCGGGCTTCTCGGAACCGCAGCCGCAGGTGCAGCCGCCTTCCTCATGCTCGTGATGGTGACCACCGCAGCCGCATTCACCCTCTTCATGCTCGTGGTGATGGCCGCCGCAGCAGCACTCGCCTTCTTCATGATCGTGGTGATGACCGCCGCAGCCGCATTCGCCCTCTTCATGCTCATGGTGATGGCCGCCGCAGCCGCACCCGCACTCTTCCTCTTCGTGATCGTGGTGGTGACCGCCGCAGCCGCAGCTACACTCTTCCTCTTCGTGCTCATGGTGGTGACCGCCGCAGCCGCATCCACACTCCTCTTCCTCGTGGTGATGGTGATGACCGCCACAGCCGCAGCCGCATTCATCGTCGTCATCGTGATGGTGGTGATGGCCGCCGCAGCCACACCCGCAGCCGCAGGAATCCATAACGATCGGGGTGAAGGGTTCAGTGACTTCGGTATAGGTGAGGCCGATCTGCTTCAGCGCAAGCCCCAGGTCTTCGTCCGCCGCAACACCGAAACCATCCTCAGTCTGAGACACGCGGTAGCCGCGCATCAGAAGAGCGGAACCCGCCTGCTGCATCAGATTCATATCGCCCGTGACATGGAACACGACTTCAGGCGCCGCGCTCACCGCGTAGAGCTGCCCATGATCATCCATCAGGATGTCATCGATCTCAAGCGGACGCAGTTCATCAACCGGAACCGTCACTTCGTACGCTTCGCCGCCCGCCTCAAAGGTGGAGGGAAGCTCAGCGCGGAAGGCGCTAATCAGGGGGATTTGCTTCATTCTCGCAAGGAGAACAGGAGCGGGCTTCGATCCCGCCGGAAGGATTTTGGTGAGCGTGGTCATTGTGTAATTTCCAGGCAATATGGGTTATTTGATGCGGGAAAGTATACCGATTCAGTCCGGGGCCGGTGAGGCGTTCTTTACTCCATCCCCTGCACCGCAGCGACCGCTTCCGAGAGCTTATCCACCGGGATCACCTCAAGCCCCTCAATCGGTTCTTTCGGCTTATTGGCGCGCGGGATGATGGCGCGTGAGAACCCGAGCTTCGCGGCCTCGCGGAGCCGCTCCTGGCCGCGCGGCGCGGGACGCACCTCGCCCGCGAGACCGATTTCACCGAACACCACGAGCCCCTTCGGGAGCGCCCGGTTACGGATCGAGGAAATGATGGCGAGCAGCACCGCGAGGTCAGTCGCCGGTTCCGAGATCTTCATGCCGCCCACGGCGTTCACAAAGACTTCCTGATCAAAGCAGCTCACCCCGGCGTGACGGTGGAGGACCGCGAGGAGCATTGAAAGACGCTGCAGATCAAGGCCGACCGAAAGCCGCTTCGGGGTCGGCGAGTGTGAGTCATCCACCAGAGCCTGAATTTCGACGAGAAGCGGCCGTGTCCCCTCCTGCGTCACAAGAATCACGGAACCCGGGACACTCTCCCGGTATTCGGAAAGGAAAATCGCGGACGGGTTCGAGACACCGCGGAGGCCGTGGTCCGTCATACCGAAGACCCCAAGTTCATTCACGGCGCCGAAACGGTTTTTGAACGCGCGGATGAGGCGGAAGTTGGAGTGCGTATCGCCTTCAAAGTAAAGCACGGTGTCGACGATATGCTCGAGCACCCGGGGACCGGCAAGCGACCCTTCTTTCGTGACATGGCCGACAAAAACAAGCGTCGTGCCCGAGGTCTTCGCGAGACGCGTAAGCCGGGCCGCACATTCGCGCACCTGGGAGACCGAGCCCGGCGCGGAATTGAGTTCAGAGGAGAAAATCGTCTGGATCGAGTCGATCACGACGAAGTCCGGTTTCTCCGCCACGATCACCTGTTCGATCGTCTCAAGCTGAATTTCACTCATCAGCCGGATCCCGTCAGGACGGAGCTCAAGACGCTTCGCGCGCATCGCGACCTGTCCCGCGCTTTCTTCACCGGATACATAGAGTGTTTTCATGCCGCGCCCGACGAGCCGCGCCGTGACCTGAAGGAGAAGCGTGGATTTCCCGATACCCGGATCACCGCCGATCAGAGATACGCCTCCGGGCACAAGTCCTCCGCCCATCACGCGGTCAAATTCGCGGAGCCCGGTCAGAATCCGCGGAAGGTCCTCTGCCTGAACGCTGGAGAGATCCTTCACTTCAGTCGACTCAATAATCGCCTGGCTGCGGTGGCGGTCAGAGCCATAGCGGGCGCTGACACCCTCCTCCACCTTATATTCGGAGAGTGTGTTCCAAGCGTGGCAGTTCGGGCATTGTCCCATCCATTTTGGGAAACTCTCCCCGCATTGGCTGCAAACATAAACCGTTTTTGACTTTGCCATTTCTGCCGCTCCGTAGACTGATCAGGGCCGGGATCCCTCGGATCCACAGCCCTGCGGTTGAAGCTTTTAGTTTACAGAAAGGAGGACACCTGAATCAGAGAGTCCCTTCTGTCTCCCGGACAGGAACGCGCGGCAGCACGCTGCAGATCAGCTCATACCCAATCGTGCCGACCGAACCCGCGATCTCGTTCACCGGAATATGCTGTCCCCAGAGTTCCACCCAGCTTCCGACATCCGCGTCCGGGAAATCGGTGATATCGATCGAAATCATGTCCATGCAGACACGCCCCGCCATCGGGACCTTTTTCCCTTCAACCCAGACCGGGGTGCCGTTCGGAGCGGATCTCGGGTAGCCATCCGCGTAGCCGCAGGCGACGATGCCGATCCGGCTCGGACGCGGCGCGATCCACTTGGAGCCGTAACCGACCGCCTCACCCTTCTCAATATGCTGGACCGCGATAATCTTCGCGCGGAGCGTCTGCGCCGGAATAATGTCGAGTGTTTTCTCGGACACCGTCGAATCCGGGCTCACGCCGTAAAGCGCGATGCCTGCGCGGACCGCGTTCCCTTTCACCTCAGGGTGGAAGAGCATGCCGGTCGTCGCAGCGAGACACGCCCCTTCGGGGTCGTTCGCGAGATCACCGAGCCGGTCCAGCTGCCGGCCGACTGTCGCCGGGCCGTTCTCTTTATAAGAAGGGTCACCGTTTGCGAAGTGCGTGAGAACGCCGTAGCTCGTCACCCCGGGAATCGCGTGAAGCCGGGCTCTGACCGCTTCCACTTCGGATGGCCGGAAGCCGAGACGGCTCATGCCGGTGTTCACGCCGATATAGCAGCCGAGGCGCAGCCCCTTGTGATGCTCCAGAATGGAAAGGAGCCGCTCCGAATGAACGATCACGTCAGCTCCTGCTTCCTGAATAGGCTCGAGGTCCTCTTCATCAAAGAACCCTTCAATCATCAGGATCCGTTTCTTCCAGCCGAGACGCCGCAGCTTCAGCGCGTCACCGATATCGAGGATCGCGAGACCGTCCGCCTCAGCGAACCCTTTCACAATATGCTCCAGTCCGTGACCGTAGCCGTTTGCCTTCACCACAGCCCAGAGGAACCGGCCGCGCGCCGCCTCCCGCATTTTCTGGCAGTTGTGGCGCAGTGCGTCCATATGAATGACAAGCTCTATGGGACGAGACATTTTCTAAACTTTCCTGATTTATTCTGATTCTGTAGATGAATGATCCCTGGCGGTCGTTCCCGCTTTTTTCCGCATAGCGGCGGAGCGCCGGAAGGAAACTGTCCGGAAACTTTACCACTATGGCCCGGCACCCGAGTTAACCCCCAGGATCGTTTAACCTGAGGCCTCCGTGCGATAAAGTGTAAGTTTCCGTTTTTCTTTTAGATTTCGGGACGGAAAACCGGTAGACTCCGGCACGGCTTTCTGAGACCGCGTCACAAATCCCGCCTTTCCGCTATATTTACCTAGGCGGTTCTGCTGCGTCATCTCTGAACTGCCCACTTTTCAAGGAATATAAGGGAGACAAATGAATCGCGGGTTTTACACGATCATGGCGGCGCAGTTTTTTTCAAGCCTCGCCGATAACGCTCTCCTCATCGCTGCCATCGCGCTGCTCTCCGAGCTCGCCGCCCCTGCCTGGATGACTCCGCTCCTGCGACTCTGCTTCACGCTGAGCTACATCATCTTTGCGGCGTATGTAGGAATTTTTGCGGACAGCATGCCGAAAGGCCGCGTCATGTTCCTCACGAACACGCTGAAAGCGGTGGGCTGTCTCTTTATGCTTTTCGGGGGCCACCCGCTTCTCGCCTACGCGATCGTCGGTCTTGGCGCCGCGGCTTACTCCCCCGCCAAATACGGCATCCTCACGGAACTCCTCCCCCCGGATAAACTCGTTGTGGCTAACGGCTGGATCGAAGGCCTCACGGTGATTTCGATCATTCTCGGCGTAGTGCTCGGCGGTGCCCTGATTCTTCCGGCTGTCGCGGATCCGGTGCTCGCCGCGGGCGTCCTCCAGACAATCGGCATTCATACAAGAGCCGGCGCCGCGATCTCGATCGTTTTCTTTATTTACCTCATTGCCGCGGCCTGCAATCTCTTTATTCCGGACACCGGCGTGCGGTACCCGAAAGCGGATTTCGAACCGATCAAAACGGTCTGCAATTTCCTCGGCTCCTGCAAAGCGCTTTGGACCGATAAGCTTGGACAGACGTCGCTTGCCGTCACCTCGATGTTCTGGGGCGCGGGCGCTGTGCTGCAGTTCCTAGTGCTCTCCTGGGCTGACACGAATTTCGGCCTCAATCTCTCACAGGCCTCCATTCTTCAGGCCGTGGTCTCTGTCGGCATCGCAATCGGCGCGGTCGGCGCCGCGACCTTTGTGCCGCTTAAGAAGTGCCTCAAGGTACTCCCGATGGGCGTTCTGATGGGGGTCGTCGTGGTCTTTGCCGCGCACTTCAACCGCGCGATGGCGCCTTCCGTCATCACGCTTCCGGGCGGTTTTGAAATCTCCTGGGCGATCATCATCGCGGGCTGCATCATGGTGCTTGTCGGCGCGCTTGCCGGCTTCTTCGTAGTGCCGATGAACGCCCTCCTTCAGAACCGCGGCTTTGTTCTGATGAGCGCGGGCCGCTCGATCGCCGTCCAGAACTTCAACGAAAATTCGTCGATGCTGATCATGCTTGGCATCTACTCGCTCATGATCAAGGGAGGCCTCACCTCCACCCGCATCATGGAGATCTTCGGCGCCTTTGTCGCGATCGGGATGATCATTGTGATCCTCACGCACCGCCGCAACGCGATCGGTCAGGATCTCTCCAGCATGATCGGAGAAGAAAGCCCGCATCTGCAGAACGGGAAAGAGAAGTAGAGCGGCGGATCGCTCCCCAAAAGCAAAGCCCGGTTGAAAAACCGGGCTTTTTTGATGGGCTCTGCGATGTGTGTCAGGCCGCTTCCGCTTCTTTCAGCGTCCGCTTCACAAAGAGCAGATCGTGCCAGCACTTTTCCTTATCCGCGAGGTTCCGGAGGAGGTACGAGGGGTGATACGTCACGATCACCGGAACCTTCTTCCCAGCGACCTCGATTTCGAAAAGCTTTCCGCGGAGACGGCTGATCGCCTGATCAGTGCCGAGAACCGCTGACGCCGCGGGGCGGCCCATCAGCACGAGAACCTTGGGGGCGAGGAGCTGAAGCTGCCGGTCAAGGAAATGGCGGCAGACCGCGACTTCCTCGGGCTTCGGATCGCGGTTATGCGGCGGACGGCATTTAAGCACGTTGATGATCGCGATGTCCTTCCCGCGCTGCAGCCCGACAGACTCCAGCGCCTTCGTGAGAAGCTGACCGCTCTTCCCGACAAAAGGCTTCCCCTGGAGATCTTCTTCCGCCCCCGGCGCTTCGCCGACCATCACGATCGGGCAGCCCGGAGCGCCGTCCGCGAACACGGTGCGGGTCCGCGTTTCACTGAGACCGCAGCCGTGGCAGTCAGGGAGAAGCGCCTTCAGCTGATCCCAGGTACCGTCTGTCACCTGGCTGAAGAACTTCACTGAATCCCAGCCGCTCGCAGCGTGATCAGGGAGAACCGCTGCCGGCATGGAAGACGACACGGTGGGAGACACCGCCTGCGCCGCACGGCGCGGCGCCTGAGTTATCGGGCTCGCGTGAACCGGCTGCGACGGAGCTGTCACCGAAGCCCGGGATACACGGGACACACGGGGTGCGGGTGCCACCGGGCGCGGCTGAGGCGTCGCTTCCGCAGCCGGAGCCGCGGGAGCCTCAATCGCCTTCGGCACGCCTCGGACCGGCACTGACGGATCCTCTTCTGCCCGGAGAATCCACTCAGGGCCAAGCCCCATCGCCTTCCAGATCGCGGATTGCCGTGCGTCAAGCATGGGTGAGCATTGCCTCCATAAAGAGCGCGTCTTCGCGTGTTCCGTCGCGGTTCGCGTAGTAATCCGAAATCACCCCGGCCTGGACAAACCCCGCCTTTTTATAAATATGGATCGCGTGATCGTTTGAAGACCGCACCTGAAGCACCACGCGGAAAGCGCCTTCACGGTTCGCCTCACTCATGAGATCAGCGAGAAGCGCGGTCCCGATTCCCTTCCCCTGAAATTCCGGGGCAACCGCGAGCGTGAAGATCTCGGCCTCACCCCGCAGCTGATGAAGGACGGCGTAACCAGCCACAGTCCCGGCGTCCTCCGCGACTCTCGCGTAGCACCCGGAGCGGAGGCACGCGGCGTAGGAACCCATATCCCAGGGCTCCGTAAAAACACGCTGTTCAATCGTTTCAATCGCGGGAAGATCCGCGGGCGTCATATTCCGAATCGCGGCTGCCATCGTCAGAGCCTCTTTCCCGCGGCGCGCTCTTCAATCGTGAGCGCCACATGGTTACGGACGTAAAGCGGAGCGGCGAGTTCCGGAATCACGGCGAGCCCCAATTTAAAGAGAATCGCGCCGAGCGCCGCGAGATCAAGCGCCGTGACTGTCGCATCCGGATTCAGCGTCACCCGGTCACCCAGCACCGCGAACGACTCCGGGAACGCGCGGACACCGCTTCCCGAGGCGAGCGCCACGCCGAAACTCTCGGCAAGCCCCGCGAGCTCATCCGGATTCACGAGTTCAGCCGGTACGAGTTCAGAGAGCCTCGCACCCTCTTCCGCCTTCTCGTACACCGCGCAGTACGCCTGATGCATCCGGGCGTCGAAAGCCGCGAGGATTCTCGTCCCGGCGGGTTTCCCGCTGAGTTCCTTCATCGCGAGTGCTTCAAGGTTACTCGCCGCGACAATCGGCTTCTCTTTTGCCCAGGCGAGCCCCTGCGCCACGCCGCACGCGACCCGAAGCCCGGTAAAGGCTCCCGGACCCGCTCCGAACACCACGGCGTCACAGTCTGAAAGCGAGACACCCGCTTCCCGCAGCACGGCGTCCACCTCTCCGATCAGGGACTCCGAATGCCCCGCTCCGGACTCATCAATTTTCTGGACCGAAAGACCTTCACCCGTCACCGCGGCGGAACTCACCGGCGTTGCGGTATCAAGCGCGAGGAGCGTTGGGATTTTTGCCGACATTCTCTGTTCTCTTACTGAATTCCAAATACGAAAAAAGCGGGACCGCGGCTATGAATCGCGAATCCCGCCTGTCAAGAGCGCATTTTAGCGCCTCGCCGGATCGGCTTCCGGGTTTTTCCGGCGGCTTCACTCCCGAAGCCCGCCAGAGGCACGGCCTCTTCTCAGCGGCCTCCGTCCAGCCGGGCGTTCTCACGCGCAGACCGGACATGCATAAATTCCTGATGCACCTGAATGATCTGATTTCTCATATGCATTCTTTCCATCGGCGACATCACCGGACGGGGATCCCCCGGCTCCATGGCACCGAGCCCCTTCGGGTCGATGCTGCACTCAAAGTGGCGCCGGAACTCTTCCCGGCTGATCGGGCGAAGCTTCTCGCGAAGCGCCCGTTTTTCCGCGTCATCCATCAGCATCCAGATGTGGCGGCGGTTTTCCTGCGTCATGACAGGCCAGAGATCGGCGCGCTCCTGAACGGAGAGACTCTGCCACTCAGCGGGAGTGCAGGTGCGATTGCACATAGGACCATCCTGCGCGAACGCGGGGGGAGCCGCAGCGCAGCAGGTCGTCAGCAAAGCCAGCAGCAAAAATTTTCTCATAGCAGTCCGAATAAGGAAATAAGTGAGGAGGAGCTTCCGCAAGGAAGGCCCCGCTCCAGAAACCGGCCGCGGAGGCTCCTCCTTTCTTCAACACCTATATCCTATTTCGATTTTTCTTAAAAAGTGCTACAAAAAGGGAGTGAAATTCTTTCAGGGCGGGTTCTTTTGTTACAGCTTGTTTTGGAGAGCACAAAAAAATTTGTAACAGGCCAAAATGTAACAAACCAACCCGGAAGCAAAAACCGGGAAGCTTTTTTCTTTAGAGAAAGAATTCTATTACAAGGGGACAGACATGACGGCTGAACGCAAACCGAAAATTCTGGTGGTCGATGATGACCCGAGGCTGCGGGATCTACTTCGGCGCTATCTCGGTGAGAACGGGTTCAATGTCTTCGTGGCTGAAAACGGCCAGGCGATGAACCGGCTCTGGATGCGTGAGCGCTTTGACGCGCTGATTCTCGACCTGATGATGCCGGGTGAGGATGGTCTCGCGATCCTGAAGCGGATCCGCGCGTCCAAGGACACGACGCCTGTCATCATGCTCACGGCGCGAGGTGAAGATGTCGACCGTATCGTGGGGCTGGAGCTCGGGGCCGATGACTACATCCCGAAGCCCTTCAATCCGCGCGAACTCCTCGCCCGGGTGCACGCCGTGCTGCGCCGCCGTCCGACGCCTGAGACGCCGGGGGCGCCTTCAAGCGAAAACGAAATCGTGAAGTTCGGGAACTTTGAACTCGACCTCGGCACCCGGGTGCTCCGGAAGAACGGCGAACCGATTCCGCTCACGACGGGCGAATTCGCGGTGCTGAAGGCCTTTGCCCGCCACCCGCGTCAGCCGCTCTCGCGTGACAAGCTGATGGAAATGGCCCGCGGCCGCGAGTACGAGGCCTTTGACCGGAGTCTTGACGTCCAGGTCTCGCGTCTCCGCAAGCTGATTGAACCCGAACCGAGCAAGCCCCGCTACCTGCAGACGGTCTGGGGTCTCGGCTACGTCTTCATCCCGGACGGACATACGGTGTAAGGATCAGGTGCGTCACCGGATTCTCACCTGAAGCGCGGCAGAGGTTTCTCAGAAAGAAGCCAGCCGCGCTTTTCCCTTTTTTCCTCTTATCCCCAGGCTGCAATCATGGCTAAAAAAGAGGCGCCGGCCCCCGAAGGCGAACGTAATTCAAGCAACAGCATCTTCTGGCGCACGTTCCTGATGCTGATGGTCCTCATCGTGGTGTCGGTGCTGGGCGGCCTTCAGACGTACTGGACATTTAATGAAGAGTCGATCGCGCGGAGCATTTCCCAGCAGATCGTCTCGATGACGAATCTCACGCGCTACGCGCTGATTTCCGCGGACCCGGTCTACCGGCCGGACCTCCTCAATATTCTCGCGAGCGAAGAAGGACAGCGATCACACGACGCCGCTTACCGACACGTCAACCGTGAGTCTCATCGAGCAGATGGTGCATGAGGGGCTTGGGCCGCACACGGTGCTCGCCTCCGAAGTGAACGGAGAAAAAGGCCTCTGGGTGTCGCTCTCGATTGACGGCGATCAGTACTGGCTGATGACGCGGAAAAAGCTCTTTGACCGCCCGAGCGGCACGTCCTGGCTCTGGTGGGGCATCATCGCCTTTATGCTCTCGACGCTCGGCGCCACGCTCCTCACGCGTCACACGGTGGAGCCGCTCGCGAATCTCTCGCGCGCCGCGAAGGCGCTGGGCCGCGGGCAGACGCCTGAAGAGCTCCCGGACACCGGCCCGACCGAAATCCGTGAGGTGAACAAATCCTTCAACATCATGGTGAAGGACCTCTCCCGCATGGAGGAGGACCGGGAACTGCTGCTCGCCGGCGTGAGCCACGACCTTCGCACCCCGATCACGCGGCTCCGGCTGGAGGTCGAACTCGCGGATCTCCCCGAAGACTCCCGGAACGCCATGGTCCAGGATATGGAGCAGATGGAAAACATCGTGAACCAGTTCCTCGGCTACGCGCGGCGCTCGAATACGCCGCTCGAACTCGTGAATCTCGGTGAAGTGGTGGCTTCCGCGATCGGCGCGAGCCGCATGCAGGAAGACCCCTCGGTGTCGCTTGACAGCGTGATCCGGAAGGATGTCTACATCATGGCGCACCCGGCTGAAATCGCGCGTGTCGTGCAGAATCTCCTCGTCAACGCGAGCAAGTACGGGCGCGACCCTGATGGGAAACTTGAGATCTTCGTGAATACCGGGATGCAGGGCGGACGGGCAATTCTCTCCGTCGCGGACCGCGGCGAAGGGATTCCGGAAGCGGAGATGGAACGCGTGCTCCGGCCGTTTGAGCGGGGCGAACGGGCCCGAACCGGGTCTACCGGCTCAGGCCTCGGTCTCGCGATTGTGGACCGCATCGCGCGTCGCAGCGATGGTCAGGTGAAGCTTCACACAAATAACCCGAAGGGTCTTGTCGTGGAAATCCGCTTCCCCCTCGCCTCGCCTCCGAAAGCGCCGAAGGGACGGGATGAAGCGGACCTGTCAGCAAAAGGCGATCAGAAGATTTCCGCCTGAAGGCTCGGCTCAAGAAGGACAGCGGCGGTCGCTTCGATCGCCTGTCCTTCGCCCACTTCGCCCATGCCTTCCTTCGTCTTCGCCTTGACGTTCACGTCCTGCTCGGCGACACCGAGAATCCGCGCGAGCTGAGTGCGGATCTTTTTCTTCCACTCGCCGAGCTTCGGTTCTTCAGCGTAAATCGTCGTATCCACGTTCACGATTTCCCAGCCCGCGTCGCGGACTTCGCCCACCACGATCTGAAGGAGACGGCGGCTGTCCGCGTCCTTCCAGCGTTCGTCTGACGGCGGGAAACGCTCTCCGATATCGCCGCGGCCCGCGGCGCCAAGGATCGCATCCGTAATGGCGTGCAGCAGCACATCGGCGTCCGAGTGCCCGAGAAGTCCCTTTTCGTAAGGGATCAGAATGCCGCCGAGATAAAGCTTCCGGCCGGGCACCAGGCGGTGAATGTCGTAGCCTTCCCCAATATGAAATGCCATCTGTATCTTTCTCCAGTCTCCCCTATTGGGGCGTTACGGGTGTTTGCGGAGCCGGCTTTCGGCGATCGCTTCCGCGATCAGCGCGTCATCCGGCGTCGTGATTTTAAAGTTTAGCGTGCTGCCCGGAACAACGGAAACCGGGTGTCCGGTGCGCTCCATCGCGGAGGATTCGTCCGTCACCCCTTCGGTCCCGCGTCTGAGCGCGGAAAGGAGCTCCGAGAGCCTGAACGCCTGAGGTGTTGCCGCGCGCCAGAGCGATTTGCGGTCACGGGTCGCGAGAATCCGGCGGTCGGGTGACGCTTCCTTCACGGTGTCCGCCATCGGCATCGCGAGGATCGCGCCGTGCCCTGCTGACAGCACCTCATCCCGGAGTTTCCGGATATCCGCGGGATCCACAAAGGGACGCGCCGCGTCATGCACCATGACCCAGTCCGAGCCGGACGCCGGGAAAACGGCGCCACCTGAGAGTGTTTCGAGGCCGTTCACTACGGTGTCCGCGCGGGTTTCGCCGCCGCGTCGGACAACGCTCACGCCCTCAGGGAACGTTTCCTCATCGATCCACGCGTCCGTCTCTGACACCACAACGAGGATCCCGGAAAAGATGCCTGAATCGTGAAGCGCCCGGACCGTGAGAGAAAGGACCGTTTCACCCGCGAGCCTCAGATACTGCTTCGGAACGGCGAGCCCCATGCGGCGCCCGACGCCGGAGGCCGGCACCAGAGCATAAAAACGGCTTTCTTCCTCTTTCACTCCACTCTTCCTTTCAGTCACGCTGGCGTTTGGCCCGGGCGACGCGCTTCCCCTCGAAACACAGGGATCGAACCGCAGCCCGAGTCTTTCTATAATCTTCAGGAATTGTAGCGATCCGGCACCGTTCGCCCAGACCGTAATTTCCCGTCCTTCAGAATTTTTCTTCATGACGAAAACACGTTTCCCCGGCCTCCTTGGCGACAGTCTCTTTGATAAACACCCGACGCTCAGCCGCACGATGACGCTCCCCGCGGGGGCGCCTGACAGTGTCGCGATCGCGGAGGCCGCGCGGGAATGCGCGGAACAGGGCTCAATCCTCGTCGTGATCGCGGCGAACGCCTCTGACGTGATCCGGCTGGAGCAGGAAGTGGCGTGGGTCGATCCCTCGCTCTCCGTCCGGACGTTCCCCGACTGGGAAACGCTCCCTTACGACCTCCTCTCCCCGCATGAGGATCTGATATCGGAGCGGCTGGAAACGCTTTACCGGCTTTCATCCCGCGTCCCCGGCAGACGGTCTGACTCCGGGACCGCGATTGACCTGCTGCTTCTTTCCGCCTCAACCGCCGCGCTCCGGATCGCGCCGACCTCCTTCATTTCCGCGACCACGTTCTTCTTCCGCCGGGGCGACATCCTTTCCACCACGGATCTGAAGCACCGGCTGATTCTCGCCGGCTACTCAAACGTTTCCCAGGTGATGGGCCCGGGCGAATTCTGTGTCCGCGGCGAAATCGTCGATATCTACCCGATGGGCGCTCCGAACCCCTACCGGATCGGACTCTTCGATGACGAGATCGAAACGATCCGGGTGTTTGACGAAAACACGCAGCATACGACGGGGGACGCGGAAAGCATCCGTATCCTCCCCGGGCGCGAGTTCCCGATCGATGAGGCGGGCGCCCTCACGTTCCGCAAAAACTGGCAGACCGCCTTCCCGAAGGCCGGCACCCGGTCGTCTGTCTATAAGGACATCGCGAACCACGTCCCGAGCCCGGGGAGCGAATACTATCTGCCGCTTTTCTTTGATGAGACGGCAACGATTTTTGATTACGTGGGAGAGGACGCCCGGTTTTTCCTCACGGGAGACGTGAACGCGGAGCTTGAGCGGTTCTATCACGAGACCGAGGGGCGGTACGAATTCCTCTCGCACGACGCCGAGCATCCGGCGCTGCCTCCTGAGCAGCTCTTCCTGTCGCCTGAAGCGTTCTTCAAGGCACTCAGCCCCTTTGCCCGCTGGAAACTAGTGACATCGGGAGACGGCACCCCCGTGTTCCCCGATCTCTCGGTTGACCGGAGAGCGAAGGATCCGCTTGAGCATCTGAAGGCGTACCGCGCGAGGACGCAGACCGAGAAGCGGAGGCTCCTCATTTCGGCGTCATCCGCCGGCCGCGAAGAGACGATTCTCGAACTCTTCCGCGAGTATGGGCTCGCCCCGGACCGGACCTCGGGGTTCAGCGCGTTTATTGACTCCGACTCCCCGTTCTCGATCACCCACGGGCCGCTTTATGACGGCTTCGTGATGGATCAGCCGAAGATCGCGGTGGTGACAGAGACCGAGCTCTATAAGGCGAACCCGCGCCGCAACGTCAGGCGGCGCGACCGGAAGACAAACGTCGACTCCATGATCCGGGATCTCTCGGAACTCCGGATCGGGGACCCCGTGGTCCACGTGGAGCATGGCATCGGGCGCTATCAGGGGCTGATTACGCTGGATACCCAGGACGGACCCGCCGAGTGCCTTCAGATTGATTACGCGGACAGCGCGAAACTCTATGTTCCGGTGTCGCAGCTCCATCTGATTTCCCGCTACTCCGGGTCTGACCGTGACCACGCGCCGCTTCACCACCTCGGGAAGGGCGAGTGGGAAAAGGCGAAACGGAAAGCCTCCCAGCAGGTGCGGGACACCGCGGCGGAGCTTCTTCACCTCTACGCGCTCCGGGAAAACCGCCCCGGAATGGTCTTCAAGGTGTCACCGACCGACTACGAAGCGTTCGCGGAAGGCTTCCCCTTTGAAGAAACCCCCGATCAGCAGGCGGCGATTGACGCGGTGCTCGACGACATGCAGAAAGGGAAACCGATGGATCGCCTCGTCTGCGGCGACGTCGGGTTCGGGAAAACCGAAGTCGCGCTCCGGGCCGCCTTCATCGCGGTGATGGGGGGACGCCAGGTCGCGGTGCTCTGCCCCACGACGCTGCTCGCGGAGCAGCATGCGCAGACGTTCCGTGACCGGTTCGCAGCGTGGCCTGTCCGTATCGCGGAGCTCTCCCGCTTCCGAAGCGGGAAGGAAACCGCGGCGGCTCTCGCCGGACTCGAAGCGGGTTCGGTCGATATCGTGATCGGCACGCATAAGCTCCTCTCAGACACCGTGAAATTCAAGAACCTCGGGCTCGTCATCATTGATGAGGAGCACCGGTTCGGCGTGCGGCAGAAAGAGAAACTGAAGTCGCTTCGTGCCGAGGTCGACGTTCTCACGCTCACCGCGACCCCGATTCCCCGCACGATGTCGATGTCGCTTGAAGGCGTGCGGGACTTCTCCGTGATCGCGACGGCGCCCGAGCGGCGGCTGGCCGTGAAGACCTTTGTGCGGCCGGAAAGCAACGCGCTGATCCGGGAAGCCATTCTCCGAGAGCTGAAGCGCGGGGGCCAGGTCTACTTCCTCCATAACGATGTCGACACGATCCAGACGCGCTACGAGCGGCTGCTTGAGCTTGTCCCCGAGGCCCGCATCGCGGTCGCCCACGGTCAGATGCCGGAACACGCGCTGGAGCGCGTGATGCGCGAGTTCTATCAGCAGCACTACAACGTCCTTCTCTGTACGACGATTATTGAGACCGGGATCGATATTCCGACCGCGAACACGATCATCATTCACCGGGCGGATAAGTTCGGTCTCGCGCAGCTTCATCAGCTGCGGGGCCGCGTTGGCCGCAGCCACCACCAGGCCTACGCCTACCTCCTCACGCCGCCCGAGGCCTCCATCACGAAGAACGCCGAGAAGCGGCTTGAAGCGCTCCAGAATCTCGAGGATCTCGGAAGCGGCTTCTACCTCGCGATGCATGACCTGGAGATCCGCGGCGCGGGTGAAGTGCTCGGCGAACGGCAGTCGGGCGAGATCGCGAACGTGGGCTTCGACCTCTATAACCAAATGCTGAAGGAAGCGGTCCGGGCGCTGAAGCGCGGTGAAACCCCGGATGTCGAGCATCCGTTCGCATCCGTCGCGGAAATCAATCTCCACGCGCCGGCGCTCCTTCCGTCCGACTACGTGCCGGACGTGAACCAGAGGCTCGGGTTCTATAAGGAACTCGCCGCGGCCGAAACCCCGGACGCGATCGACGCCGTGGTCGAGAACCTCGCTGACCGCTATGGCGAGATTCCGCCTCAGGCAAAGACCCTGATCGATGAGCACCGGATCCGGCTCCTCTGCGAGAAGCTCGGAATCCGCAAAGTGGACGCGTCTGAAAAGGTGATCTATCTCACAGTCGCCGATAAGCCGAAATTTGAGCCGCTTAAATTCATCGACCTCATGCAGAGCCGGCGCGATATGCGGATGACGGACCCGAACCGGGTCCAGATCGCGCAGTCAACAGGGAATGTTGAGTCACGGATTGCGGCGGTCAAGGGAATTCTGGGTAAACTTGAGTAAATTTACCTAATCCCAAAAACCTTAAGGCACCCCCGTGCGAAGGAGTCTAGCGTGACGATGACGCCGCTTTCTTACGATCTCGTGATTCAGGGAAAGGATCTTTCCCGCAGCAATCTTCCGGCTGATGCGGCGGGTCTCGCCGGCTTCATCGCTGAAATCGCACCGGGGGCCGTGAGGCTGGAGTCCGTGAACCCGCTCACCGCTGAACCCGTGATCGGAAGGCTGCAGGAAGCGGGGCTCGACGCCGCGATGGTGCGGCACGGCCTGAAACTCACGGAATTCCGCCTCCTCGCGAGTGACCTCGACAGCACGCTGGTCGCGATTGAAACGCTCGACACGGTGGCGAAAAACGCGGGTTACGGTGACACAGTCGCACAGGTGACCGAAGCCGCCATGCGGGGCGATATCAAGGATTACGCCGAGAGCCTCAGACTCCGGATCGCAGCGGTGAAGGGGTGCCCCGTGAAGGCGTTCACAGATTTCGCGGAAACGATGCCCTACAGCCTCGGCGCGGAACGCTGGGTAAAGAGCTGCCGCGCGGCGGGGCTCGAGTGCCACATCGTGACGGGTGGTTTTGATGAAGTCGCGGCCGCGGCCGCAGTGAAGCTCGGCGCGAACGGCTTCCACTGCAATAAGCTCGGGATCCGGGACGGAGTGCTGGACGGCACCGTGACGGGCCCTGAAGAAAACGGCGGGAAGATTGTGGATTCGGACGGCAAGCGTCACATTGTGGAGCAGCTCGCGGCGGAGCGCGGCATCCCGGCCTGTGACGTGATCACGATGGGCGACGGCTGGAACGACGTGAAGATGCTGGAATACGCGGGACTCGGCATCGCGTACCACGCGAAGCCCCGGGTCCGCGCCCTCATTCCGCATCAGATCAACAGCCTCGGACTTGACTCGGCACTTAACTGGTTTGCGGACGGTCCGTATTGGGCCGAGCGCGCCGGGGTCTAAAATCCTATCCAAACGCAGCCCGAACGCGTCCCTGACAGAAGAAGAGGCAGAACACCTATGAAGCGCTTCACGATTTCGCTTGATGACGATCTTGCGGTCCAGCTCGACCGCCTGATGAAGGAACGGAATTACAGCAACCGCTCTGAAGTCTTCCGGGATATTCTCCGCGACATCATCGCGAAAGAGGATCTGACGCGGGGGGATGCCGAGGCGCTCGCCGTGGTGAGCTACAGCTTCAACCACCATAAGCGGCAGCTCACCGAGCGGATGAATGAAATCCAGCACGCGAATATCGGACTTGTTGTCACCGCGATGCATGTCCACGTGTCGCACGAGGTGTGCTCCGAAACCATCATTCTCCGGGGACCGGTGTCCGAGATTCAGAGTCTCGCGCTCTCGATTGTCTCAGCGCCCGGTGTCCACTACGGCAAGATCAATCTGATTCCGGTAGTGCCGGATGAAGGGGATCATGACCATCCGCATGAACATGAGCATGACCACGGGCACAGCCATGATCACACGGACGAACACGCCCACGCGCTCCCGCACACACATCCCCATACGCACGAAGACTGAGCGTCATCCCGATCCGGCGGCACCGCGCTCCCCCCGTGCCGCCCGGCCACAATCATTTACCGATCTTCCGGCTCTGCATCACACTTCCGCCGTTCCGCCGATGCAAAGAGTGATGTTTCATCCCTACAATAGGGAAAGACAGCCGTCAGTGGTTTCTGAAGCGCTGGGTTCAGAGGTTTCCTTCTGACAGACTGTCCATCCTTTCCCGCGGAACCGGAATTCCGATCCGCGATCTGTCGCTTATGGCTGAAGAAAAAAAAGAAGATCAGGGCAGCAACACGCTTGTCATCGTCCTCTCCGTGCTCCTCGCGATCCTCGTGATCGGATTCGCGGGCTGGGGGGCGTGGCTCTGGACGCACCCGAGGCTCCCGCCGCTTGAAGGCAAAATCACCGCGGCGTCGATCGACGTCGGAAGCAAAATTCCCGGCCGCATCCGTCAGATCCTCGTGAAGGAAGGTGACCGTGTGGGGCTTGGAGACCGGATCGCTATCGTAACGATCCCGGACGCCGAAGTCCGGGCCCGCGCCGAAACGGCCTCTCCGATGCGGCATGAAAGGGGAAGCCTCAAAGACGAAACGATCCTCGGCACAAGCGATATGGACATTGAAGCGGATGCCCGTATTGTCCTTCATGAGCGCCTCCGCCTCGCGCATCT
>ERZ772901.1223-NODE-1223-length-20761-cov-20.991017_pt1 | contig 20761 bp, 18 predicted proteins | sample MGYA00512123_ERZ772901 | MGnify/ENA primary metagenome ERZ772901 (study PRJEB29015, sample SAMEA2737711) | human gut metagenome | biome: human gut; feature: human-associated habitat; material: faeces | place: China | collected 2012 ...
ACACCGAAGCGAAAAAGGCAGCACTGTTCTCGAAAGTGCGCTCCGGCGATGTGCGGGTCCTGCTGGGCAGCACCGCAAAAATGGGCGCAGGAACCAATGTGCAGCAGCGCCTTGTGGCAGTGCATCATCTGGATGTCGGCTGGAAACCCAGTGATATGACCCAGCGCAACGGTCGCATCATCCGGCAGGGCAACATGAACAAGGAAGTCAAGGTGTTCAATTACGTTACGGAGGGGACGTTTGATTCGTATTTATTCCAGACCCTTGAGAACAAACAACGATTCATTTCGCAAATTATGACTTCCAAATCCCCAGTTCGCTCCTGCGACGATGTGGACGAACAGGCACTTTCTTATGCAGAGATCAAGGCACTGTGTGCCGGAAATCCGCTCATCAAGGAGAAGATGGATTTGGACGTTCAGGTGGCAAAGCTGAAGGTGCTGAAAGCCGACCACCAGAGCCAGAAATTCCGCTTGCAGGACAAGCTGCTGACCAAGTTCCCGGCAGACATTCAGGAAACGAACGCCCATATTGCCGGGCTGAAAGCCGATGCACAGCTTGCCGCCGCCCACCCGCAGGGCAAGGAGGAATTCTGCGGTATGACCATCAGGGGCGTGACCTACGACGAGAAAAAGACCGCCGGCGAACGTCTGGTGCTCGCCTGTTCCGAACTGCCCAACGCCGAAGAAAAAGTGATCGGCAGCTACCGGGGCTTTGAGCTGTCCCTGCGGTTCGACACCTTCCGCACGGAGTATCAGGCACTTTTGAAGGGGCAGCGAAAGTACACGGTACCCTTGGGCACCGACCCATTGGGCAACATCATCCGTCTGGATAACTCCCTGAACAACTTCCCGGAGCGCATCAACGCAGCAGAAAACGAGCTGGACACCCTGCATCAGCAGCAGGCGGCGGCGCAAATCGAGGTGGAAAAGCCCTTCCCACAGGAGGAAGAACTGGCAGAAAAATCCGCGCGGCTTGCGGAACTGAACGCTCAGTTGGATGTAGACGAAAAAAGCCACGAGCCGGAACAGGATGAGGAAGAACAGGAGAATGTCTCTCGCCGCCCCTCGGTGCTGGCGGCTCTGGATGAGAAAAAAGATGAAGCTGAACCTGTCCGTCCGTTCAAAAGCTATCTGGACAAGGACGGTGATGCCCGGTGAGGGAAAAGCGGGACGAGATCATCATTCTGAGAACCACAAAAGCCGAGAAGAACCGCATCTATGAGAAAATGCTGGGCATGGGCATCCGCAGTCTGAGTGCCTATATCCGCAAGATGGCACTGGATGGTTACTGCTTGCATCTGGACTTGAAAGAACTGCGCCGCATGGCGTATCTGCTTCAAATGTGCAGCAACAACCTGAACCAGTACGCCAAAGCCGCCAATGAAAACGGTCGGGTCTACGCCGCCGACATGGAGGACCTGCGGCAGCGGCTGGATGAGCTGATCGAGATTGGTCGGCAGATTCTTTCCCGGCTGGCTGACCTTTGAAAAAATTTCCGCAGTGGGAGGGCTGCGGAGTACATAGTCCTTAGCATCCTTGACGACGACCGATACCTTATATATACTGAGCGCAGAAAGGTGGTGCGTCCGAATGAAATTCATAGTAAAAGTGCTTCTGCTCCCTCTGGTGCTGGTGAGTGCATTTCTGGCTTTGATGCTACGGTGGACGCTGAATCTGTCCGCTTTCATCCTTGCGCTGCCGATGCTATATATTTTCGGCTGTGGGCTTTATACGCTGTACTGCCGGGAGTGGACGCAGTTCTTGATCCTGCTGGTGACTGAGTTCGGATGCTTCCTGCTTATTACAGCCGGGACGGTCATTGTGGAAGCCGTGGAATGGTTCAGCGGATGGATTGCTGAGTTATAAAATCTTTGTGCCGCCGCAGGGCGGCATTTTATTTTTGTTGGGAGGTGGCAGAACTGGCAGCAACTCGATTGATCGCACTGCACAAAAACAAAGGAAAGTCCGTTGCGGCCTGCCTGAAAAGCCGCACGGATTACGTCCAGAACCCAGACAAGACACAGCAGGGCGAACTGGTCAGCAGTTATGAATGCAGCCCCTTGACAGTCGATGAAGAATTTATGCTCTCCAAACGCCAGTATGAATTGATGACCGGGCGCAGGCAAAAAAATGATGTGATTGCCTATCAGATTCGGCAGTCGTTCAAACCCGGAGAGATCACCGCTGAAGAAGCCAACAAGGTCGGTTATGAACTTGCCATGCGGTTTACAAAAGGCAAGTATGCTTTTATCGTTGCGACCCATACCGACCGGGAACACATTCACAACCACATCATCTACAACTCCACCGCATTGGACAGTACCCGGAAATTCCGGGATTTTTTGTTATCCGGGCTTGCGGTGCAGCGGCTGAGCGACCTGATTTGTCTGGAACATCAGCTTTCTGTCATTGAAATCAAGCCGTACCGGGAGCGGCAGAAGCGCACCCTTTATCCACCCAGAGAAAGTAATCGGGATAAGCTGTGTGCCGTAATCGATGGCATACTGCTGAACGAGAAGCCTGCAAATTTTGAAGCCTTTCTTCAAAAGCTGGAACAGCAGGGCTATGAAATCAAACGAGGAAAGCACACTTCGGTCAAAGGTGCACGGCAGAAACGCTTTATCCGTTTTCGCACATTGGGCGCAGGGTACAGCGAAGATGAAATCAAGGCAGTCATCGCCGGAGAAGCAGAACACCGCCCACATCAGAAGCAGCCGCCAAAAGAACAGCCGTTCCACCTGTTAGTGGACATTCAGGCAAAACTCTCCGAGGGCAAAGGCGAAGGCTACGCACGGTGGGCAAAACGCTATAATCTAAAAGAAATGTCCAAGACCCTGATTTTCTTACAGGAAAATAAAATCGGCAGCATCGAAGAAATGCAGGAGCGAGTAAATGCAGCGACTGCACAGTATCACGAATTGGGCGATTCCATCAAGGCTGCAGAGCAACGTATGGCAGAGATCGCTGTCCTGCGGGCGCACATCGTCAACTACGCTAGGACACGACCTGTGTATGATGCCTACCGTAAGGCTGGGTACAGCAAGAAGTTTTTGGAAGAACATTGGGAACAAATCACGCTGCACAAGGCGGCGAAAACGGCCTTTGACGAGGCAGAGCTACAAAAATTGCCGAAGGTCAAGGAGTTGGATGCGGAGTTCGCAGAGCTGCTGACCAAGAAAAAAGCCGCTTACCCAGCCTACCGTAAGGCACGGGATGAAATGCAGGAATTGAAAAAAGCACAGAAGAATGTGGAGCTGTTCTTCGCCGAGGAAAAAGACCCCAAGGAAAAATCGCAGACCCGCTAAGCAGAAAACACCGAGGATTTTTCCCATTTTGGGGGGAGTCCTCGGTGTTCTTTTTCGTTATAGGAGCATTTGGCACAAATGTGCAGCCTGCATCCGGCGGATGCAGCATACAAAGGGTTTGGGACTATCCCAACAAGCATTTTGCAACGCAAAAATGGCGTTTGTATATACGAACGCCCTGCTTGCAGGTACTGATTGGTAATGTTATGCTTTTGATTCTATCGTTAGATATTCAATCAATAACCGCATAAATCACCTCGCTGGTTGTACCAAGTGAGATAAACAAATTAATATGTTCCTCCTAAAAAGGATTCAATGATTTTTCCATCACAGATATGTATTTGCCTACTTGCGTACGCTGCCACATCTGGAGAGTGTGTTACCATAACAATCGTCATGCCACTGCGATTGAAACTGGAAAACAGTTCCATAATGGCGAGGCTGTTAGCTTTGTCTAAGTTGCCGGTAGGTTCATCGGCCAGTAACACACGCGGCGAACGAGCTAGCGCTCTTGCAATGGCAACGCGCTGTTGTTCGCCGCCAGAAAGATTTACTGGTCGCTTGTTGGCTTTTTCGGCCATGCCAACGCGTGCGAGCAGTTCATGTGCAACCGCATCTCTTTCCCGTTTGGACACACCCGCATAACCAAGCGGCATACAGACGTTTTCAAGCGCGCTAATTTCATTGACCAAGTTGAATGCTTGGAATACATAACCAATTTTTTCGTTACGTAATGCCGCGCCGGCTTTACTTTTCAGTCGTGTAATGTCCTCGCCGTCAAAGAAATAACTGCCGCTTGTCAGTTCATCCATACAGCCTAAAATGTTTAGCAGAGTCGATTTGCCGCAGCCTGAACGGCCTGTAATAGCAACAAAGTCGTGAGGATAGATTTCAAGGTTTACCGCCTCGATCCCTACAGTTTTCACACCACCCTGCCGATAAATTTTACTTGCATCTTGCAGCTTTAGAATCGGTTTCATTTTTGCTCCTTTTAGCGCTATAAAATCTTCGTTGGGTAGCGACTACGCGTGCCGAGGACCGTACATACACAACATATAAGCGTGATTCCAAATGCCATGCCTATTGCAAGTATCGCGCATGTCCAGGAAAACCGCACTGTGAATGTCACAGTGGAAAGCTGCGGTGCAATAAATATTGTTAACAGCAAACTTATTACGCCTCCCAAAAGTGAAAAAAGCAACACTTCGCAAAACAGTTCAAAAATAAGCGTACCGTGTGTTGCCCCCAAAGTCAACGCAATAACGAATTCTCGTCTGCGCTGTTCTACATAGATAAGTAAAACTCCGATGATGCCCACCGTTGTAATGACAAGCGAACATTTTGCCACCCATACAAACAGCTCCATCCATTGAGTTAAATCGCGGATGGATTTTTTGAGTTCCGCGCGTTGGTCAGACACCGTATAACTGTAGGACGGATGACGGCTTTGTAGCCAATCGGCAATTCTCTGTACATCGTCAATACCCTGTCCGCTTTGTAAAAATACGCTCAAATAGGCCATGGGGGCGTCAGCATTGGCAGTCAACATATTTAGCTGCGAAAACGGCAAAACGATAAGCTGTGCGGTATCCACATTTTCACTTTCCATAGCGCTCAATAGTAAGAGATCAGAATTGTCAGGTAAGGTTGCTGTGTGCAGTAGCTGTCCGTTTATCGTTGCGCCTTGTTCATCAAGCAAAAACCAATCACGACAAAAGAACAATCTGTTGGGCAAGTCCTTTTCTATTTGCGCACCGAAATAAACCGTATCCGGTTCTGGCTGTACGCCGAAGAAGAATTCAAAAGTGTTCTCATCCATAGAAGAAAATATGACATCTTGCACCTTATCCTCTTGTAGCTCAAATGTATAGATTGTTCGTTCAAGCAACAGATATGAAAAGCTATACTCCGAGCCATATATTTCGCATAACTGAGTATAATCTTCAGGCGTTACGGCAGCATTGAGACCATCGCCGCCATAATACTGAATGGATATACTGCTTTTTCTGCTCTGCATTTCGTAGGCTTCCAAACGGTATGTGGCGGCTCTGCCGGACAAATATCCACAAAGTACAACTGTCGTGCCAAGCACAAACTCTATAAGCAGAAAAAGATAGGTTTTACGGTTCAGCCACAGCTTTTGCACCGCACGGTAGAGCGGATATAACATCATGACACCCTCTCCATCAATTCTACAAGCTTTCTTCTTTTCAAATTTCGCATGGTGGCCCACGTGACAAGCAATACCATTCCTGCTCCGAAGACAAACGCTCCGATGTATACGCCAGCAGTAAGGGCAAGAGCAAAGGTTTGGGGAGCCGTTGGCCGCAAAAGTTGCACAAGCGCCAAATCAAGAATAAACGCAGCAGCGAAACACAACAGGTTTTCTACCAATGCGGAGAAAAGTTCCGTGCTGTAAGAAGAGCCCAGCGCCATATGTATGCCAATGAGCCGCTTATTGTGTAGGATTTTTCCGGTAAGCACGAGCCCAATGTTAAGACCTGCAAACAGCAGGCTGACAGCCCCCGCACTGAATATGAGAACTGACTGTTGGATGCACTGACTGAGAAGCTTTTGAAAGTCCTGCTCACCATTGCGAACGCTACGAACTTTCAGTCCAATGGTTTCGAGCGCAGTGCACAAACGCTCTAAATCACTTTGTTGCGTATTGCGAAAATAGATTCGACTGTACTGTAAAGCGCCTTTACTGGTCTGCGGCGCAAGCGGAAGGAAAATTTTGCCGTTGTTGCGCACAGAAGAATAAACACCCGCCAGCTTGTATGCTTGACCGTCAACCGTGACAGTATCGCCTATAGACAACTCACCATATTGCTCCAAATCCGTTTTTTCTATAATGCATGTATTTTGATTTTTAGAAAATACGGATTCTCCTGCTACAGGTACAAACATTTCAAAGTCTGTGATGTTTTCAGTTGTATAATAGACCACCTCACTGTGACGCTCATCGTTCCAGTCTACAGTACTATTGCAATACGCAATGAGGGCAAAATCTGCCGACTTTATTCCTACGTTTTGTATAGTTCTTTGAACATCCTGAAATGCGACATCTTCGCCATATAAAGTAAGCACGGTTGTATCTGCTCCCCCCTGAATACGCATAGTCTTGATGTTCTGTACGAATACATTAATGTTGCCAAGACAAAAAATAGGGAACAGTAGCCCTAATGCCATAGAAACAATCAAAATCACATTGATTTTAAATTCATGACAAAATTGCACGGTTGAAAGCCAAATGTAATAAGAAAAACTATTCGTTTTCATCAAGATACCTCAGAGGGAGAATTTGAGCGTTTTATATGATAGAGAGTGCCTTGTGTAGCATCAGATACCCAAAATCCATCTTCAGTACGTACAAGATAAGATTCCGGAGATAATTCTTCAAATTCTATTAAGGTTTCAACATATGTGCCGTCCAACTTATAATGATCTAACCGCGCCCAAGCGCATGTGAGCACATAAATATCCTTACCGTCAATGCAAAAATCTGTTGGACAATATTTATAAGGAAAAGCAAACACTTTCTTCAATTTTCCATGTGCCGTTATTTCATAGAGATAACTTTCTCCACCACTGGCATGAAATGAGTGAGAATCTTTCCAATGTACAAAAGTATTAACACCGTAGACGGTTTTATCTGTACATGTTATAAATCCATAAAAGGGTTCTGAAGACCTTTGTTTTTTCCCGTTTGAACCAATTAGAGAAACACAAGATTTCTCCTCATTTGCACAATTATTAGTAAGAAAAAGTGTTTCATCATCAGAAATTGAGATATCCATATAGTAATTGTTTTGAGAATCAGACAATTGGTCGAGCTCTATTGACCGAATCGTATGAAAATTCTCATCAAGAATTTGAACACGAGAATTTCCGGAATCAATAACATAAAGCCTATCATTCCAGACAGCCAGACCTGTAGGGCGAACAAATTCTCCTGAAGCATTTCCCAAATTACCAACCTGTCCTTTGATTTCGCCAAAACTATCCAATATTTCCAGGCAGTTTTGATCTGGCCTCGCTACAACTATATTTGATCCAAAGTTCGCTATCCCTGCGAGCTGCGAGTATTTGATTTTCCTTTCAAAAAAATAGTCGGAATTTACAATTGTGCTTATTTCTTCCGCAGCCATGTTTTGTCTATCGGGATAGCTCATCGTGTATCCTATGATGCACACGGCCAAAACAGTTACGATAGCAAGTATTATTTTTTTCATCTGTTTTGTATCCTCACTACTCTACAAATTGAATTCAATTGTCACTACAATCCATACTCATAAATTGAATCCTCATACTTTTTATATGTTTTCTCGGCCAGTCACACAATCAAGCAATAAAGAATTGAGTTTTTATTGGAACGGGAAAAATGTTTGGGCTCAACATTCACTATCGCGATTCCTTATTTGAAATTGTAGCAAAAGCTTAAAGCCAACATAGACTTCCACCGTTAGATGTGCATAATTGCAGCCCTATTAACAGCATCCCAACCTATTCTCTTGTACATCATAATTAGTATTAGTGGTTCCACTGGATGTCGTGCATACTTGCTTAAGATATGCTTTTTGATATTCTGTATCACTTAACCAGAATAAACCGCATCCCTTATCCACGCAGTATGGACTTCCAGTTTTATATGTGGTCCAATTTCCACAAGCAGCATTAGCTTGCATTGCACCGTTACAGATTATCCCAAGGAAAATCATTACAGATAGCATACATACAACCACAAGACGATTCACAGCCTTTGAGATATTTGTCATTATTGAACTCCTTTCTGTGTGACTAGCCGAGAAAGCACACAAATGTTGTGGCATGAAGATTACCGCTGATATATGACAGATAAAAGGTTTTCAACTGGGGTTTCCCCGATTTCTCGGTACGAACCCTTATCTATCATTATAAATGAAGGATACCAGTTAATATCGTAAACCAGTCCAAACAGTTTGTCTTTGTCTATATTGTAGTCCCCATTCTCCGAATCATATTTATAAATATAGATAATTTCATAATCGTCTGAAACGTTGTTACTTTCAAACAATTTGCTTGCGGCATCGCAATCAGAACAGCCGGGCATGTAAAAATAGATAAGCACGGGTTTATTTGATGAGCTATTTGAATAATTATCAACAATATATTTATTGGCGTTGCTTTTTAATTCGTCGCTATCTGTTACGTCAAGTAGAATAAGCTTCTCAATCAAATTTTCTCGGGAAACATCCTTAAATATTACAAATCCAGAATCATCAAGTATAAAGAATGTCGGAGTAGCGGTGGACAATTTAGCTTCCCCATTTAACGAATAGTTGATGCTTGGGTCAAGCGAATATTTATTTATATAATGATCAGGGATTTTATCCTGCCAAATAATCGCATAATCAATCTGGTCACCAAAGGTAGCTGCAAACCTCTCAAAATCAGAAATACTGTCAAGACAGCTTGAACAGGAACTGGAGAGATAAAAGGTAACTGTGTACTTCTTGCCTTTGGAAATCTTAGTCACGGCTTTACCTTCATGATCCCATAAATCAAATCCGGAGAACTCATCTCCGAATTCAATATATGATACGTTCGAATCATTTAATATGGATGACAAGCTTATTCCATTTGCCTGTGCAATCACCAAAACTCCAGAAAGCAATAATAGCACCGCAATAATAGCGCTTTGAACAACAACAACTTTTTTCATACCGTCGAGCGTCCTTTCCTAATGGGTTCAAAATGCTTTAAGCATCATGTCTGACCGTTCAAAATCAAAATTATAGCGGAGCTGAACATTTTGATTTGTTCATATGATATAATACTTTTTCAATAAATCAACATTTTTGTTATAATCAAGGGTTTTATTGTAATGAAAAAGAAGCCGATGGATTTTGAGGGGCACTCATAATCCATCGGCGTTATTCAAAAATCTTTTTTACATGGTTGATACTTTTCGCTATGAAGTTGGACGGAGGTGAAGCCGCTCACCAAATATCGAAGTGAATGCGTCATTTTGATTGTTCAGCAAATCTGTTGTTTGCATGCTGTACACTTTTGGGGAGCGCATTCTTTTTTGAATGGGCATGTACATTCAAATCTGTTTTATCGTAAGTGCTCAATAAAACGGTGGTTAGACTTTACCCATGATAGCGTATAATTGAGTTCGCAAAATTGAATCAGTAATAGACAAGCCACTAGGGCTCCTGTAAAATGATAGTTGTCAGAAAATCATTATGCAAAGGAGAGACCCTACAATCAAATCGATCAAATGTTGCTCAGAATTTGTCCATCCTCGATCCGAATGATCTGCTGCGCCTTCTGCGCAATTTCCGGGTTATGCGTGACAACGATAAGCGTTTGCCCGAACTCCGCAGCACATTCCATCAGCAGCCGCATCGTATCCTCACCCGTCCGCGTATCCAGATTTCCGGTAGGCTCGTCTGCAAAAACGATGCGGGGCTTTGCAATCAGCGCACGGGCGATTGCCACACGCTGCTGCTGTCCGCCGGAAAGCTGTGCGGGGCGGGAATGTAGCTTGCCCGCAATGCCCAAGATTCCGGTCAGCTTATGGAGCATCTGTTCATCCGGTGCTCTATGGTCCAGATAAAACGGGGTCAGAATATTATCCTGCACCGTGTACTCCGGGAACAGGCGGAAATCCTGAAAAATAAAGCCGATCTTTTGCCGCCGCACCTGTGCCAGCTGCTCCGCATTCATTGCATAAATGTCCTGACCGTCCAGCAGCACCTTACCGGTGGTGGGCGGCAAAAGTCCTCCCAGAATTTTCAGGAGCGTAGATTTTCCGCTGCCGCTGGAACCGATGATGGACGCAAATGTACCGTTTTCAAGGGTCAGGTCGCTATTTTTGAGGGCGTGAACCGCACTTTCCCCTTCCCCGTAGGTTTTGGAGATCTGTACAGCTTCCAGAATTTTATCCTTCATAAGATGTCCCCCTTGGATGCTTTTTTACGAATAAAAGAGAAGATCGGCAGCAACGCTGCGGACAGCCAGAACACCATCAGCAGAACGCTGACCATGATCTGACTTCCCACGGGTTTATGGAACGCATATACCCGTCCGCTTGTATGAATACGGATCAGGTCGAGAATGCTCTGGATCGGAACGATACGCGAAACTACCGCATAGACAACGATGTTCACAAGCAGCGTTGTCCCAACGATGACCGGGAGCAGCAGCTTTGCATAGGACAGCACCAGTTTTTTCGGGGAAACGCCCAGCGTCAGGAGAAGCGACAGCCGCTGCTGCTGGACTTCATAAGCCGAAAGATTCAAAACCACCAGCAGCGCACACCCCAGAAGGACCCCGAATACCGCAAGGATACCGACAAGGAAAGCGCTCTGTGTGCCCTCGGTGTAGCTCTGGCTGATCAGGTCGTAGTTATCTGCACTCAGGATACCATTCCTGCGCGTCGCAATGGAGGAAATAGACCGCCGCAAAGAGAAATTGCTGCCAGCGGACAGTTTCACGTTCAGGCTGCTGTATCCTTCCTTTTCCATAAAGAAACTTCCTGCGCTCTCAAACATTTTATGGTAAAGAGCCGTACTGACAAAAATTGTGCCGCTGAAAAGGAGCCGGTCTGTTGTCAGCAGTGTGTAATTGCTTGCAGACTTTACGACACCGGCAATGGGCAGCTGGGCGGTGTACGTCCGGTAGACCTCATTCCCGGCTTCATCCTGCCCGGTATAACGCCGATATTGGATACTCAACTTGTCTCCGGCCGCAAAAACCGGTTCAACCAACGTACTGCCATCCGGTTGGAAGCCCTGATAATATTCATCCGCAGCGGGGTCATAATAGCAATCTCCCCACAGGGTCAAAACAGAATCCCCGGACAGCAGTGTCTCTATTTTCTCGTCCGAAACGCCGGCATCTGCGGCAATGCGGCGCAGTTCGTCCTCCGGCAAGGCGCAGACAGTCGTGTTCAGCGTTCCTCTTTCTGCATTTTGCAGCAAGCTCGGAATGTCCGTATAGAAACCGTTGTCCTTGACCCAGATATCGGCAAGCATCTTGCTGGACTGGATCTTGTCTGACGTCACGGTATAGGTATCGGTCAGATCAATTGCAGCGGAAACCTCTTCCACACCGGGCAATGCAGCGAGATCCTCTTTCAGAGAAAACGGCATCCCGGAGGTTCCGTTCATCTTGATGGACAGACAGGCATACGGTGCATCCAGATCATATGGCAGCATGACACGCCAGCCGACATACAAACAACTGACGGCGATCAGCAATACCGCGCAGCCGACACCGATCTGCGGTGCAAGCGGCAGCTGTGCCAAGCGGAATTTTTTTGCAGGCTTCTCTTTGGGTTTTGCGGTCTGCGGGCGAACCAGCACCGCAGGCAAAAGTGCACCCAGCAGTACGGAGAGCAGAAACAGCACCGCCAACGGCACAAGAGATGCAGCGGGGACCGCCAAGAACGAAAGGTGCTTCTGCAGCCCCAGACCGACGGCCGCAGCACCGCAGCCCAGTGCAAACCCTGCAGCAACTGCTGCAAGCCCGGCAAAAAGCGCTTCCCACAGGCACATAAGCCGGAGATCCCGATTTTTAGCCCCCAGCGTCAGGAAGGTGTTGATGGTATGTACACGCTTGTGCAGAACGATCAGGAAATACTGCGCCACTGCAAAAAAGCTGACCAGAATCGCTGCGACCAGCAAAAAGCGCAGGGAGGACGAAACGGTATCCTCCTGCGGGTAGGCATACTCGTTTGCCACTAAAGCAGGGTCGGTCGAAGCGGTCACGGGTGCGGTTGCATTCAGATAATAAAACGTCTGGAACTTTTGCCCGTCCAAGGCAAGCGGCTCTGCTACAATGCCGCTGACGGTGAGATTGCCGTTCAGATTCCAATAAACATCATAGGCAGGAAGAACACCGCACAGGGTATAGGCTTTTTCCATCACTGCGCCGGAGCCTGCCAGCGGGTCGTAATCATTGGCAGCCACCTTCAGCGTGACCGTCTGCCCTACGTCATAGGAGCAGCCCAGCGCATCCAGCAGCGTCGTCGTCATGGCAATCTCATCGGGCTGGGTGGGGAAATCACCGCTGATCGGCACGATACGCCCCAGCTGTGCAAAGGTATCGTCTACCGTTCCGATCCCGCCCGCCACGCCATCGTCTGCGCCGAGAACGATTCCATTCTGAATCGTTGTGCTGGCTTTTGCGGACGCAGGCAGATTCTCCCGCACCTGTGCAGCATCCGTGTCCGTATCCGATAATCTCAGATATTGCCACTCGCCGTACAGTTCGCATCGGGTATCCTGCAACGCCTGGGCGGAACTGTTGGAATAAATCGTTGCTGCTGTCAGAAACGAAAAAACCATCGTCAGCAGGATCAGCAACAGGCTGGTTTGCTTTTTCCGCCCAAGCATCCCATGGAACGCCAAAATAAGAGATGGGTTTTCTTTGCCTTTCATAAAACACCTTCACCTCCGCTTTTCATTCTGATCAACTGTTTCTATCCAATTAACGCAATTCCCGCTCTTTCGTTACAGCTTTCAAGAGAATTTTTTTAATTTTTCTTTTTGTTCATCAATTTTTCAGGGCACACAAACAAAAAAGAGCATCAAGTCCAACGACTCAACGCTCTTTTATTGTCCAGTCCTCCTGCACATCACTGTGCATCCACTTTGATTCCTGGCAGGGAGTTCCAGACACAAAAGGTCATCCGATGCCGTTTTCTATGCATCGGATGACCTTTTGGGGCAGCGTTTTCGTTTAAGCCACCCTGGTCTTTCGCAGATACCCCCATGCTGCCAATCCAACGAGCAGAACGATCTTGACCGGTGCCGATGCCAGCAGTACATCGGCCTGAAAGAAGGCATGCCCGCCTGCATAGAGGAAATCAAAGCTGATCATTTTATACATCAATGCGTTGGAAAGCCCAATGCCTCCTGCCGGAAGCAGGGTGGACAGCCATTCTCCAAAGGAGCCCGGCACGACCATATAAACAATCAGCGGTGCCACCACACTGATCAGCGCCACAGACAAAGCGGTCAGGTTGTTCTTGGCCCATACGGATGCCATCAGCACAAAGGCCACCTCCGCAAAGAAGATCAGGAAGTTTGCCACCAGCATGACCCACTCCATCTGGCCAACGGTATACGGCAGCAGGCTGGTCACAGAAAACAGCCATTGCACGGAAGTTTGGGTACTTTCCCAGCCAAATAGAGCATTCGTGACCAGGATCCACACCACGCCGCAGAGCAGATACGCCGCCCCTGTGATACTAAACGCCGCCGCTAGCTTTGCCGCTGCTAGCCGCAGACCGCCGTTTTTTGTGCACAGTTGGATGTCCTGCGCCCCGGTCTGTGCATCCGATGCAAACACCGGGGCCGCAATCACCGCGCACAGCAGGGTGAGCAGCAAGCTCAACAGGGTCTGGTAATCCATTGCGTCTGAACTGACCCCAAATGAATAGGTGAACGGTTTTTGTACAGCATCGAACTTTTTCTGTGCAATGGCCTGCGCCTGCTCATAGCCGGGCTTTCCGCTTTGTTCCAGCCAGATCACCGATTCCAGCCGTTTGGGGAGCTGGCTGTAAAAGTTCTGCATATCCTCTGCGGTCAGCCTCATCACGCCCGGTGCCATGCCGGTTTTCGGGTCGGCAAAGGCTTCCTTTGCGTTGTTCACAAGAGGCTGATACCGGGCAAGTTCTTTATAAAACACTTCGGTTGGGATATCGTTGATGGAGCTTGCATCATACTGCCGGTACACCCGCTGATAGGCTTCCAGTGCTTCCTGCATGACATCCGGCGTGATGGTACCGGATACCTGCTGCTCCTGCCGTTTCCGGATTGCTTTCAGACCCGTGTAACGCACTTCGTTTCCGCTGGCATCCAGTTCCGTCCAGCCGATAAAGGTCACCGGCAGATATGCCATGACCACGGCCAGCACCAGTGCAATGGCCAGCAGAATAGCTGTCATACGAGTTTTGCACACACGTTTCAATTCCAAACGATACAGGTTCATTTTGCTTCCTCCATTTCCTCCGGGAACAGCCACAGATACAGATCTTCCAGCCGGGGCTGTGCCGGGACGCTGTCCGGCAGCTGCGGTGCATCCGCCAGATACCGCAATGTTACCGTTCCGTCCGGCTCGTTGCGCAGGTTCACTACCCGCAGCCGGTATTCCCACTGGGCAAGCTGTTCCATCGGGATGTTCCCCTGCCAGACCTTGGCTTCGATCTGCTTTACCAGCCCTTCGGTGGTGTCCTGTGCAATGATTTTGCCAGCCTTCATCACGGCATTTTCGGCCGCAATGTATTCCACATCCGAAACGATATGCGTTGAAATGAGAACGATCCGTTCCTGCGCAAACTCCGACAGCAGATTGCGGAAGCGCACCCGTTCTCCGGGGTCCAGCCCTGCCGTAGGTTCATCTAAAATCAAAATTTCCGGGTCGTTGAGCAGTGCCTGTGCGATACCAACCCGGCGCTTCATACCGCCGGAAAGCTTCACGATCTTTTTGCGGCGCACCTCAGTCAGGCTTACCCGCTCCAGCAGTGCGTCGATCTGCCGGGCAGCCTCTGTGCGCGGCAGACCCTTGAGCGCCGCCATATATTCCAGATAGTCCTGCACCGTGAATTCCGGGTAAAACCCGAATTCCTGCGGCAGATACCCCAGCTTTTCCCGGTAGGCCGCACCAAGCGTCCCAATCTCCACCCCATCGCACAAAATCCGGCCACTGCTGGGCCGCAGAATGCCCGCCAGCATCCGCATTAAGGTTGTTTTGCCTGCACCATTCGCCCCCAGCAGTCCCCACACACCCGGCGTGAGAGTGATGGACACATCATCCACCGCCGTTTTATCCCGGTATCGCTTTGTAATATTCTGAATTTTCAGTTCCATGACTTGTTCCTTTCAATCTTCTGCAATATATTCTGACCGGGCGGCAAGCCGGATGCACTGCAACACCATACAGAGCACCAGCACGCCCGCCGCCAGTGGCAGACCTTTCGGCAGTTCCGATAATTGCACGAACCGCAGCAAACACAGCTGCCCTGCAAACAGTGGTACAGCCCCGGTCATCATCCATTCCGGGCGCACCCAGCGCAGCAGCAGAAGCAGCTCATTGTTTGCGGTCAGGAATGGCACGGTCAGCACCGCCAGCAGTCGCCCGATGCTCCATGGCACGGCTGCCCGCACATTGAGTACCAGCACTCCCAGCAGGATTGTTTCCCCCGCCAGCAGCAGCAAAAACCGCATCACCAGCGGACGACCGATTCCTGCATATGTGGCATGTTCCAGTTCAAGCATCTTATATTGACTTGCCCGGTATAAAAACGGCAGACCGAGCAGGGCTGTCAGCATGGCAAGTGTGCTCAGACCAAACAGTGCATTGCGTAATGTCCATGCCTTCTCCCACAGGGCAAGTTCCCGACCCACACTGTACAACGCCAGTGCCGCCATTGCTTCCAGCGCCCAGACCTTCCAGCCCAGCAATTTGAACTGGCAGTGCAGCAAATCACGCCAATCACTCCGTTGTTTTACGACATGTTCCGCCCGGCAGCGGCGCAGCAGCGTTTTCGGTGCGGCTGTGTCAAGCTCTGTCGCCAGTGCTCTGGACAGTTCTTTTTCAAAGGCTCGATTCATCTCCAGTCCTCCTTTTCCAATTGCATTTTCAAGGTTTTCAATGCGGCACGCAGGCGGGACTGCACCGTGCGCAGGGGCAGACCTGTGATCTGCGCGATCTCCCGCAATTTAAGCTGTTGTGCGAACCGCAGCAATACCAGTTCCCGCTGTTCCGGCTCCAGCTGGGCCGTCAGCGCTCGCAGGTTTGCTTTCTCCTCTGCCGCAGCAAAGCCGCTTTCCTGATAGGCGGGTTCGTCCGGCAAGCTCTCCAGCGATACCTCCGTCCGCTTCATCGTACGGTTCAGATCGATGCAAATGTTTTTTGCGATTTTGTACAGAAAGGGACGGAATGCCCCCTGAAATCCACCACAGGAATCCAGCCAGCGCACCGCTTTCAAAAAGGTTTCCTGTGCTGCATCCTGCGCCTGCTGCTCGTCCGCTGTATGCCAACGGCAATAGTTCAGAATTTGTGGATAGTACGCTGTAATCAGAGTGTCCAGCGCACCCGTATCTCCGCTCTGCGCTTTCCGCAGCAATAATTCTGTCTGGATACGGTTCACCCCCTTCCTGTCTATTAAAACGTCCCATATCATCAAAATGATTTCTGTTTTTTCAAAAATTTCAAATAATTGCCTTTATTATGTTCTTACCAGTTTTTGCAGTCGGATGGCGACCTCGAGTCGGTGCAGGGTAACATCGGCCATGCGACTGCCGCCGTTTTAATGGATACCTACGCCCACACACAGGACAAGCCCCGGCTGGAGCTGACCGAGAAGATCGAGGCAAACTTCTATTCCCAAAATATGTCCCCGGCAGCACCCCAACCCCGGCAAAACGAAAAGCCGGCGGCAACAAAAATCTCCGGCAAGGAGATTCTTGAAGCCATCCGGCTGATGGACGCAGACGAACGCAGAAAGTTGACGAGAGCCTTGTTCGCCTAACTTTTCTTCCTTTTATGCAAAGGAAAGCAGGCAGTGCGCATCTTGCGCAGAAAGACTTGATATTCGGGAAATGTGCAACTGGTGTGCAGAAAGTGTGCAGCCGCTTTCCTGCATAAAGAAAGAACGCAAAATATTACGATTTTACGTTCAGAATTTGGCGCAGTAAAGCAATCCAAATCCGAACCATTTCTCTTTGATGCGACTTCTGCCGCTTCCTCAAATGTGATGGCCTGTGTATCGTTGATGATTACACCTATCTGTATTATACATCGTCCGTTTTTCCTTTGCAAACCGATTCCGAGAAAGGACACCCTATGTTGAAATTCTACCGCTTCCTGATTTTACCTCTTACCGCTGTTTTTCTTGCAAGTACCGCAGGTATTGCCCGCTATGCCGCCGACTCCTGTACGCAAGCGCGAATGTATCGGCAGCTTGCCGCGCTAACAGAGAATTTCCCCGGTGACGCCGCGCCACCGGGGAATGATTTTTTGCCGCAGTATCAGGCGCTGTACACGCAAAACAGCGACCTTGCCGGGTGGATACAGATTGATGGAACTAACATCAACTACCCGGTCATGCAGTCAAAGCAGAATCCCGACTTTTACCTAAAACACAACTTTGAAAAAGCCGACTCCCCGCACGGCTGCCCGTATGTACAGGCAAACTGCGACCTGCAAACGCCATCCGACAACATCCTTGTGTACGGACACAACATGAAGGACGGCACTATGTTCTCTGATTTGCTGCAATACAAGCGCGAATCCTTTTGGGAGCAGCACAGAATTATCCGATTTGATACCCTGACGGCGCAGGCAGAGTATACCGTGATGGCGGTATTTCGGGGCGAAGCGGAGGATCTGTTTGCCTATTATCAATGTACCGATGCCGAAACACCGCAGGAATTTGCCGCCTATGTGGACGCCTGCAAGAACGCCGCCCTGTACGAAACCGGCGTGACGGCTGCTTATGGGGACAAGCTGCTTACGCTGTCCACCTGCGATGATTCCGGCAAAAACAGCAGGGTTGTCGTTGTGGCAAAGCGTATAACCGAACCGAGGTGAGAGTATGAGAACGCCAAAAGAGAACAAACGAAAACCCCGCAACCGCACCCTAAAAAGTGCGGCGGGGACGATACCGAAAGCCGCCCTAAAAACGGCGTGGATAAAAACAAAAGAGCAAACCCGCACCGCCGCGCGGGAAAATGACACCGACCCCCGACAACAGGAACCGACAGACCTTGCAGGTTCGGCGGCGGAACAGTCGGCATCTTTTGTGTTGCGTCAGGGGCGGAAATTGGCAGAAACCCAGACCCGACAGCACCGCCAAGAGGAAGCTGCTGCCCGCGCCCACGCCGCCAATAAGCGCGGTGTCAGCCCGAAACAGACCGAGTACGGCACGCTGCCCGATGCGGCGCAACGCCCGCGCCGAGGGGCGGATTTGCCCCGACAGCGGGCGAAAGAAAAAGTCGTCACCGCCAAGACCGCACCGCGCGATATTCGCGGTGTGACCCAAGGTCAGCGCCAACTGCGAACCGCCGCAAATGAAACTGTGCGGAGCATAACAACCCAAGCGCAGATGCAGACCCGTGCGCAAAAAATACGGTTTGCCGCGAAAAAGGTTGCGGGCGGCACAGGCAGAACAGCTGTGGCGGTGCGCTCGGCAATTCGAAACTTTCTTGCCGATTTGCACAGCCTTACAGCGATTCTTGCGGCGGGCGCAAGTGCAGCACTTGGCATCGTTATCGTCATCAGCCTTGTGGCGTTTGTGTCCGGCTCGGCTTACGGCATCTTTTTTGCCGCCGATGCCCCCAACGCAGCGTCCGTCACCGTGCGCGAAGCCGTAGACACCCTGACGGCAGAATACCGCGACAGGCTGGAAGAAATCTCCGAGACGGTACAGCACGACCGCCAAGACATTACAGCCAACGATGATGTGTACTACATTCGCTGGCAGGATGTCCTGGCGGTCTTTTCTTCGTATGTATCAGGAAATGAACAAGGCGCGCCCGTTGCGGCACTGACGAAAAATCAAGTGGACAAGCTGCGGGAAATTATGTGGGCAATGAACGCGGTGGACTACTCCACTCGTGCGGAAACCGCCGTTATAGAAACGACGGACAAGAACGGAAAGCCTACCACCGCAACCATAACCGAAACGGTTCTTGTAATACGTCTTACCCACAAAACGCCGGGCGAAATGGCGGCAGATTACCACTTTACCGCCCGCCAAAGCACATACCTGCAACTCCTGCAAGACCCGCAGTACGAGGAACTGTGGGCAGAGTTGCTCGGTGGTTTTGCACAGGGCAGCGGAGAACTTATGAACCCGGACAGCACCCGCATCCCGACAGGCAACCTGCAATGGCCGCTGCCGGTTGCGGGTGCAATCACCTCACAGTTCGGCCACCGCGTGGACCCGATTACTGGCGAAGTCAGCTCCCACACCGGCACCGACATTGCCTGTGCCGAGGGTACGCCGATCCTCGCCGCCGCAGATGGCACCGTCACCGTTGCCAACGGTCTGGACAGCTGGGGCGGCAGCTACGGCTACTACATTCAAATCGACCACGGCGGCGGGCTGGAAACATTGTACGCCCACTGTTCGTCCATCTGCGTCACCACCGGTCAGCAGGTGCAGGCGGGTGAGGTCATTGGTTATGTTGGTCATACAGGGCGGGCAACAGGAAACCACTTACATTTTGAAGTTCATATTAATGGCGTTCGTAGGGATGCGGAGACTTACTTTACTATATAGCAAATATTTGAGACTGAGAATCTTATTTTCTATATAAAGAGAAAAGCAGTAGATAAATCCTTAGATTCACTCTACTGCTCAGAAGCTCTCTAATTTTCTTGATAGTTCGGCAAGCTCTTTCGCTGTTTCTTGTGTATGGTGAAGCAGAGATTCTTTCATTTCGGAAGGGCAATTAGAATAGAGCAATTTCATTTGGGTTGCCCTTTCATCGTCTAACGAAATGTCAGGATTGATAAGTGTATCCAGAGAAATATGTAAAACCCTAGCTAAAGCTCGCAAAATCAAATAAGATGGATTCATCTTTCCCTTTTCAATATTGGCAATCTGCTTTACAGAAACATGACTTTGGTCTGAAAGTTCTTGCTGAGTCAGCCCTGCATTCTTACGGGCTTGACGCATTTTTTGCCCCAGTGCAGTCAATTCATCAACCGGCATAATTGTTCACCCCGATAATATTGTATCGTGCCGATTTATGTAAAGGGATAACCTTATTATACCGATAAGCAGGTATGATTATACCGATGCAGGATTGGCGCTTTCGTTTTACTGCCAAAACCACATAAGCAGTAAATTGGTTTTGGCATATATCATCTTTGGATATGCCATCGTTCCTTTTTATCATTTCTGTACTCCCATCATTTTTTCTTCGATGGGAATACTGGTGGTGAACGACAGCGACAAAGAATCTTGTCGAATTGAAAATTGACACACGCAAATTCTTCAGTATATGTCCACCTGTGTGGAGCATATACCGTCAGGATTCGCATATGGCAGCGGTAATTCTATTTCGTTTTTCGCGTGGAATTGCCAGAGCTATTCATTCGACAAACTCATAATGCAGTTCTCCGTATAGAGGAAAAGCCTATTAAGTTATAGGCAATGAAATATAACCGCACTTTGAGAAAAGAGGTCTCAGGGTACTTTTTATCTTTTGAATTTGTTGTATACCTCCAAATGAAAAAAACAAGGAGAGGCTTCCAAGGAAACCTCTCCTTAACTGGTATTAAGGGCTATGTCAGAATCTTTCCGGCAGAATATTTACGACAGGTAACTTACCGATACAGCGGCCCGTACTGCTTGCACGCAGCATAATCCGCAGCCTGCTGATCCTGTGTGCCGAAGCTGGCCCATGCGTGGGGGCGATAGACCTTCTCGGCAGGGACATTGTGCAT
>ERZ772901.1228-NODE-1228-length-20683-cov-17.726003_pt1 | contig 20683 bp, 17 predicted proteins | sample MGYA00512123_ERZ772901 | MGnify/ENA primary metagenome ERZ772901 (study PRJEB29015, sample SAMEA2737711) | human gut metagenome | biome: human gut; feature: human-associated habitat; material: faeces | place: China | collected 2012 ...
TGCCGCGCTCCTCGATGCCGTGTGCGCCCTTCTCCTTGCGGAAGCAGGGGCTGTAAGAGGTCAGGGTCAGGGGCATCTTGCTCTCGTCCAGCGTCTGGTCGATGAAGCGGCCGATCATGGTGTGCTCGCTGGTGCCGATCAGGTACAGGTCCTCACCCTCGATCTTGTACATCATGGCGTCCATCTCGGGGAAGGACATGACGCCCTGCACCACGTTGCCGTGCATCATGAAGGGCGGGATGACGTAGGTGAAGCCCTTGTTGATCATAAAGTCGCGGGCGTAGGCCAGCACAGCCTCGTGCAGGCGTGCGATGTTGCCCAGCAGGTAGTAGAAGCCGTTGCCGGCCACGCGGCCTGCGGCGTCCATATCGATGCCGTCAAAGCTTTCCATGATCTCGGTGTGGTACGGGATGGGGAAATCCGGCACCACAGGCTCGCCGAAGCGCTGGGCTTCCACGTTATAGGTATCGTCCGGGCCGATGGGCACGCTGGGGTCGATCATCTGGGGAATGGAGTACATGATCTCCTGAATGCGGGCGGACAGTGCCTCCTCTTCCTTCTCCAGCTCTGCCATCTTGTCGGCGTCCGCCTTGACGGCAGCGTTGTTGGCGTCGATCTGTGCCTGCAGCTCAGCCTTCTGTGCCTCGTCGGTGCACTTCTTCAGCTGACCGAACAGCGGGCCGTTGGCCTTGCTCAGCTTGTTACGGGCGGCCTTCAGGGCCTCCACTTCCTTCAGGGCTGCACGGTACTTGGCATCCTTTTCGATGACCTCGTCCACCAGCGGCAGCTTGGCATCCTGAAACTTCTTTTTGATGTTTTCCTTAACGGCGTCCGGGTTCTCGCGGACAAATTTGATATCCAGCATGATTGACTCTCCTTAACTCTATTGGGCTTGCAGCGGTGCACCTGGGGCTTTCCGCTGCCGTTCAAAGGCGGCAGTTCCCGCCTTGGATCGCTTGATTATTCGGTTTCCATCTGGTACTGTCCCAGCAGATTTGCAAAGGCGCGCAGCTGCTCGTCGGAGTAAAAATGCACTGTCAGCTTGCCCTTGCCGCCGTGGTAGGCCACGTTCACCTCGCTGCCCAGCACCTGTTTCAGGCTCTCTTCCACCTCCACCGGCAAAGTGCCGCGGGGGGCGGGTTCGCGGGGCTCCTTGGCGGGCTTTGCCATCTTTTTGCAAAGCGCCTCGGCCTGACGGACGTTCAGCTGGTTGTCCGCGATGATCTGCGCGGCTTCGGCCTGCAATTCCGGTGTGGGCAGACCCAGCACCACCTTGGCGTGGCCGGTATTGATAAAGCCGCTCTTCAGCAGCTCCAGCACCGTTTCCGGCAGGTTGAGCAGACGCAGACTGTTTGCCAGTGCGCTGCGGCTCTTGCCCAGCTTGCGGGCGGCCTGCTCCTGCGTCAGGTCGCAGCGGGTCATCAGCTCCCGGATGCCGGCAGCTTCTTCCACCGGGTCCAGATCCTCGCGCTGTAAATTCTCTACCAGCGCCAACTCCATGGCCTGCTCGTCGGACACATCCTTGATGACCACCGGCACCTCGGTAAGACCCGCCATGCGGGAGGCGCGCCAGCGGCGCTCGCCTGCCACGATGCTGTAACCGCCCATGGGTCTTGGCCGCACCGCGATGGGCTGCAGCAAGCCGTGCTCGGCGATGCTGGCAGCCAGCTCACTGAGGGTCTCCTGCTCAAAGGTCTTGCGGGGCTGGTCTGGGTCCGGCTCGATCTCGCGCAGCGGCAGCGTTTCCACCGCTGCGTGCTCTGACTCAAAGACCGGTGCTGCGTCCTCAAACAGACTGTCCAGCCCGCGTCCGAGCCCTCCTTTTCCTCTTGCCATTGTTTACCTTGTTCCCCCTGTTTTAATCTTCCAGAGCATTTTTCGCCGGCTCTGCGGCGGGTGCAGCCTTTGCGCGGGACTTCTTAGGTTCCTGCGGGCGGTTGTGCTTGACAAATTCGATGGCCAAGTCCATGTAGGCTTCGCTGCCCTTGCCCTTTGGCTCGTAGAAATTGATGGGCTGGCCGTAGCTGGGCGCTTCCGAAATGCGGATGGAGCGCGGGATGGTGGTCTTGTACACCTTGGAGCCGAAGTACTTCTGCACCTGCTCCACCACCTGCACGGTCAGGTTGTACCGCAGCGAGAACATGGTGAACACCACGCCCTCGATATCCAGATACGGGTTATACTTTTTGCGGATGGTCTTGAGGGTGCTGATGAGCTCCGACAATCCTTCCAGCGCATAGTACTCGCACTGCACCGGGATCAGCACACTGTCGCAGGCGCTCAGGCCGTTGAGGGTGAGCAGATCCAGACTGGGCGGGCAGTCGATAAAGATGAAGTCGTAATCCTTCTGCACCTCAGCCAGCGCCTTGCGCAGACGCCCTTCACGGCCGGGCAGGTCGATCATTTCCAGACTGGCACCGGCCAGACGGGTATTGGAGCCGATGACATCGGTGCGGTACTCGGTGTGCCGAATGGCCTGTGCCGCCGTTGCCCTGCCGATGAGCACCTCATAAGTGCCCGCTTCTACGCTGCGCTTTGGGATGCCATAGCCGGTGGTGGTGTTGCCCTGCGGGTCTAAGTCTACGATAAGCACCTTTTTGCCCAATGCCGCTACGCAGGACGAAAGGTTGACGGCGGTGGTGGTTTTGCCCACTCCGCCCTTCTGGTTTGCGATCGCTACAATTTTTGCCACGCGCTTTTCTTCCTCCCGGGGAAAGATTTGTTCCACATGGAACACGCAGTTGTGCCCGCCGGTTTCCCCGTCCGGCAGACACCTTGGCTTCTAGTATAACACATCCAAATTGTTTTTTGAACCATCTGGAGCGTTTTTCAGCTGGATTTTTAACTTTTGATGGTAGGAAAGTTAAAAGACCGCACGATTCTGGGCTGCAAATAAACGATTTGGAATGGCTTCCGCTTCGCTCTAGCCATGTTCAGCGGAAAAATTATTTTTATTTCGCGTTTGTCGCGCTCTGCGGAGCGCTCCAAACGCATTTTCACGGGTGGGGTCGTAGAGGAAAACGGCAGGATGCAGCGCTCGCTCCCCCTCGGGGGAGCTGTCGCGCAGCGACTGAGGGGCTATGGATGGAGAAGCGAAAAAAGCGTTAAAGCGATAGCGCCGACTGGCGCAGCGCTAGCTTTTTTGTGCTTCGACTTCTTCTTTAGGATTGTCAAGGGCGAGCAGCCCTTGGCCCGTTGCGGGGTGGGTGGAGTCCAGAGGTAGGGAGGGGGGAGTCGGAACACCCCTCCCTGCCTCTGGCCCAGCGGAGCGTCTTTGCACGCTTGCAGCAAGCAGAAACCTTCCCTCCCCTGTTCCACATGGAACAATTCACTTCTCCGCGGCGGCGGTGGGGATGCGCACGGTGTACTCGATGTAGCCGTCCTTCTCTTCCCGGTGGGCGGTGGCGGGCACGCCGTTGTCGGTCATCAGCCGGATGGCGTGGTCGATGGTATTGACAAAGATGCGCACGTCCCGCACCATGGAGATGCGGTGCCCGGCCTTGGGCGGGCTGTTCAGCAGCTGCTCGATGTAGCTGTCGGTCTGACGTGCGTTCAGGCGGCGCTTGGCGATGGTGATGAGCGCCTCGCTGCGGCGGTTCTCCGGCAGGCGCAGCACCGCGCGGGCGTGGCGCTCGGTGAGGTTGTTGTCCAGCACGAACTGCCGCTGGTCTGCCGTCAGCTGCAACAGCCGCAGCTTGTTGGCAAAGGTGGGCTGCGCCATGCCTAAACGCTTGGCGGCTTCGGCTTGGGTGCAGTCCCACAGCACCATCACATCCCGCAGCCCCTGCGCCTGTTCAAAGGGGTTCAGGTCAGCGCGCTGGATGTTTTCCAGCAGACCCAGCGCAGCGGTGCGGTCGTCGGCATAGCTGCACAGGATGGCGGGGATGGTGGTCATCTTTGCCAGCTGGCAGGCGCGCAGCCGCCGCTCCCCTGCCACCAGCTCGTAGCCCTCTGCCACTTTACGCACCGTGACCGGCTGGAGCAGACCGTTTTCCCGGATGCTCTGCGCCAGCGCGGTCAGCTCCTGCTCGTCAAAGCTTTTCCGCGCCTGAAAGGGCGATGGGTGGATCTGGTCGATGGGCAGAGAGAGTAATTTCCCGGACGGTTTCTTGCGTTCAAACATGATGCTGCCCCTTTCCTGTGAAATAAACCTTCGGTTTTTCCACATTTCTCCGGGAAATCGTGGAAAACCTGTTCAGCTTCAGTGTAGCACACAAAGAAAGACCCCGCCAGAAATTTCGTTCGGCAGGGTCTTACAGGTTGCGTCAAGTTATGCGTTATTTCAGCGGGCTTTTTGCAATTTTACCGCCGTTTCTGGGATATGCTGTCGGAGTTTGCGAAATCTTTTTGCACAAAATCAGCGTGCGGGTGTCACCGCCGGGCAGGTGCAAAGTGCGGGTCTCGCGGTACTCGCCGCCCAGTTTTTTGATAGCACCCCGGGCGGCGGTCAGCTCCTCTTCCCCGGATGCACCCTTCATGGCAAGGAAGTTGCCGCCCACCTTTACCAGCGGCAGGCAGTACTCTGCCAGCATGGGCAGGGCTGCCACGGCGCGGGCAGAAGCCAGATCAAACTGCTCCCGCCACACCTTGCGGGCGGCTTCCTCGGCGCGCTCCTTGGCAAACTCCACCCCGGTCAGCCCCAGCTGGGCGCAGGCGTACTTCAAAAAATCCACCCGCTTGCCGGTGGGCTCCATGAGGGTCAGCTCCAGCTCCGGTTTGAAGATTTTGGTCACGATGCCCGGAAAGCCTGCCCCGGCGCCCACGTCTACCATGCGCCCGGCTACTTCCGGCTGGCTGGCAAACAGCAGGCTGTCGAGGAAATGCTTGTCCTCGATGCCCTCCGGGTCGGTGATGGCGGTCAGGTTGACCTTCTGGTTGTAGTCTACAAGGATCTGGGCAAAGGCATCCAGCTGATCCAGCTGGGTGCCGGTGAGGGTGATGTTCCATGTGGAACACTTTTCCTCCAACCGCTGTTTGTCGATCATAGTGTTTTCCTTTCTGTCGGGTGGTGGGGGTAGCGCAATCGTTTATTTTATCGAAATTTCGTACTATTTTTGTTGTTTCCCTGCCAGTGCGATGCTCAGCTGCGCCACATCGGAGGGCGAAACGCCGGGGATGCGCCCCGCCTGCCCCAGATTGCGGGGACGGATGCGGGCCAGCTTTTCCCGGGCTTCCAGCGTCAGGCCGGTCAGGGCGGCATACTCGAAATCCTCCGGGATGAGGGTCTTTTCGTGGCGTGCCACCTCCCGGATCATCCGATCCTGTCGGGCGATGTAACCGGCGTACTTGATCTCGGTCTCCAGCCGCTCCGCCAGCATGGGGGTGATCTCCTCTCCCCAGCCGATGATGCCCGCCACCAGCGGGTAGCTGATCTCGGGACGGCGCAGCAGCTCCTCGGCAATGCCGCCCTCGGCGGCGGGGGCAAGACCGGCGGCTTCCATGGCGGCGCGCAGGTCGGCGGTGCGCAGATGCGTCTCGTGCAGGCGGCGGCGCTCGGCTTCCAAAATCTGCTGGGTGTGCTGGTACTTTGCCCAGCGGTCATCCTGCACAAGGCCGTATTCCCTGCCGATGGGGGTCAGACGCTGGTCGGCGTTGTCCTGCCGCAGGGTCAGCCGGTACTCGCTGCGGCTGGTCATCATGCGGTAGGGGTCCATGACGCCCTTGGTCACAAGGTCGTCCACCAGCGTGCCCAGATAGCTGGTGTGCCGGGGCAGCACCAGCTGCTCCTTGCCCAGCGCGTTGCGGGCGGCGTTCAGACCCGCCAGCAGACCCTGCGCGGCGGCTTCCTCGTAGCCGGAGGTGCCGTTGAACTGCCCTGCCCCGTACAGTCCCCGCACCACCTTGCTTTCCAACGTGGCTTCCAGACTGGTGGGGTCTACGCAGTCGTACTCGATGGCGTAGGCGGGGCGCATGATCTCCAGATGCTCAAAGCCTTTGATGCTGTGGTAAAAGGCGTTCTGCACATCTTCCGGCAGGCTGCTGGACGCGCCCTGCAAATACATTTCCTCGGTGTTCTCGCCGCAGGGCTCTACGAAGAGCGGGTGACGGTCCTTGCCGGAGAAGCGCACCACCTTGTCCTCAATGGAGGGGCAGTAGCGCGGGCCGACACCCTCGATCATGCCGCCGTACAGCGGGCTGCGCTGGATGTTATCCAGAATGATCTTGTGGGTCTCCGGGTTCGTGTAGGCGATCCAGCATTCCACCTTGTTGTGCATGGGGGCGTCGGTCATGAAGCTGAAGGGCTGCAGCTCGTTGTCCGGGTCGCCGGGCTGACACTCCAGCCGGCTGAAGTCGATGCTGCGCCGGTGCACACGGGCGGGGGTGCCGGTCTTGAACCGCCGCAGGGGCAGACCGGCAGCCTTCAGGCTCTCGGTCAGGGCATTGGCCGCGTGCATGCCGTCCGGGCCGGAGGCATACCAGGCATCGCCCACAAAGATCTTGCCGCCCAGATTGGTGCCGGTGGCCAGCACCACGCACTTGGCGGTGTACTCGCCGTTGAGCTGGGTAACGATGCCCTTCACCCGGCCGTTTTCCACCTCAAGGCCCACCACCTCGGCCTGATGGATGGCAAGGCCGGGGGTAAGTTCCAGTGCGTGCTTCATGTATTCGTGGTAGCGTTTGCGGTCGGTCTGCACCCGCAGTGCGTGCACCGCAGGGCCCTTGCCCTTGTTCAGCATCCGACTCTGCAGGTAGGTGGCATCCGCCGCCAGACCCATCACGCCGCCAAGGGCATCTAATTCACGCACCAACGTTCCTTTTGCAGTGCCGCCGATGCTGGGATTGCAGGGCATATTGCCGATGGCATCCAGACTCATGGTGAACACGGCGGTCCTGGCACCCAGTGTGGCGGCGGCGTGGGCCGCTTCGATGCCGGCATGCCCGGCACCGATCACAATGACATCATACTCTCCTAAATGGTTCATATACTTTCGGGTTTCCTCTAACAAATGGTTTAAAATGCCCTCCGTTTTACTCTGGGCATTTTCAGCGGAAGAATTATTTTAAATTTCGGGTTACAGGAAAGTCTGCGGACTTTCCTGTAACCCATTTTCACGGGTGGGGTCATAACGGGAAACGGCAGCAGCAGCGCTTGCTCCCCCGGGGGGAGCTGTCGCGCAGCGACTGAAGGGCTATCAATCGGCGGAGCCGGAAAAAACGGTTAAAAGATCTTCACGCCGAACAGGCGTGAATCTTCAGTTTTTTCCGGTGTAGCCCTCCCCTTTGGGGTTAAAAGGGGCGAGTAGCCCCTTTTTCGTGGCTCCAGCGCGTCGAAATCGCTGGTGGTTTTCTGGTTCTCTTTTGCCACCAAAAGAGAACATCCCTCGGCAAGCAGAACCTTCCCCGCGGAGCGCATTCAAAATCGTCCCGTTGCCGGAGATCAACCGGCTCCCACCAGCGCTTCGCCGGAGCTGCTTTGCACCAGCAGCTCCTGCCCCGTAAGGCTGGAGAGCAGGGCGATGTAGCTGCGCCCCGCCGGGAGGTTCAGCGGCTTGCCGTTGGAATCGTAGAGGGCAAGGGTGCTCTGGGTGCCCTGCGTCCATGTGATTTGCCACAGGTGCCCGCCATTCAGCCAGACGCCGCCGCCCATGGAAAGGTCGTAGTCCAGCGTGCGGCCATCGTCCCGCAGGGAGGAGCCGCTGTACAGGATGAGCAGGTTGTCAAAGACCGCCTGTGTGCCGGTGTTGGCATCCAGCTGGGGGGTGCCGTCGGCGTGCAGCATCCCGTAGGCGGCAAGGGCATCGTCATAGACAAAGCCGGTGGCACCGCCGGACTGGAAATTCACGGTCGCCTTTACCGCATCGGCGGCGTTTGCGTCCGGCAGATGGCCGGTGTCCCGCTGGGGCAGCAGGGCGGGCAGAACGCCTGCCGTTTCACTCTCGCTGCCGGAAGCGGTGTTCTGGTTCACGGCGGTGGAGATGCTCAAACTGTCCAGCACTGCGGCGACCGCTTTGCCGCTGGTGCGCCACAAAGGGGTGTTGTCCCAGCTGTAACCGGTGCTGACAAAGGCATTGCGTCCCACCTCCTGCGCGTCCACCGCGCGGAGATTATAGTATTCCAGATACCGCTTGGCATAGGCGTTGCTGCCGCACTGGATGGGCAGCACCTGCTGTCCGCTGAGCAGCCGCCAGTATAAGTCCTGCCCGCGCGTCACCGGCCCTACCACAGGCATGGCGCTGAGGGCGGGGTACACCAGACACAGCTCGGTGGAGCTGCCGCTCTCGGTCATTGCTTCCAGCACCACCGAGGCGCTGCCGATGCCCCATTGCGTGGTACTGTCGGTGGTGTTTTCAATGACCACCGCCGCCGCCCGCTGCTCCGGGTACAGCAGCTGCTGCCCGGTAAGCGGGTCTGCCGGGGCAGTGCTTTCTGCGGGCGCAGCGGCGGTGCTCCCGCAGCTGCCCAGCAGCACCGCGCACAGCACGGCTGCACCAAGGCGCAGGCTCCATTTGCGTTTCATGGGCTTCTCCCCTTACTGATAGTTGAAGTTTTGCCACTCGTCGTCGTCCACGATGGCCAGATAGGTCTTGCCCCGGTTGAAGCAGATCTCGCTGCCGTCGGCAGCGTAGACCTTGAGCGGGTGCTCCGGGGAGGCCTTCTGCCATGTGCCCCGCTGCACTGCGCCCCGGGTAAAGAAATAGGCCTCGCCGCCGGACACATAGTCCACCTGCTGCACGCCGCCGGAGTTGCCGGGATAGTCTGCAATGCCCGCAAAGCAGACCAGCAGGTTGGTAAAGCCAAGCTGCTTGCCGGTCAGCTCGTCCACGGTGTTTTCAAAGGCACCGGCGGCGCGGCTGTACATGGACATTTTATAAAGGTGATCCCAGCGGTTGTAGCTGAAGGTAGTCTTGTAGCTGTCCGAGTGCACGATGTTGATGGTCTTGGCGGCGGCAGCGCCGGACATCTTGTTCTCTGCGCCGGTGCGGTAGTCCGCAAAGCGGAAGAAGGTGCTCTCATAAGGGTATTGCAGCCCGATCCCCGCGTTGGCGGCAGCTTTCCGGATCTCGGCACCGGAGGTAAATTCGGTGTGCTCGTAAGCCACGTTGCGGCCGCGGCTGTCGCGGTGCGCCACATGGGGATGGGTGGGGGTGTTGAAGTAGCTCTTGCCGCCGATGTTCAGGCCGGAGTAGTTGTACACGTTGATGAACTTGGTGCAGGGGGCGCTTTCGCCATCGTGGTAGTACAGCGCCTGCCACGGCATGAGCAGCTGCAGGAACTGGTCACGGCCGGAGCGCAGCGGGCCCACCTCCGGGATGGCGTTGGCGTCATAATACACCGCGCAGAAGCGGGAGATGCCGCCCTCCACCTTGCTCTCGATGAGCAGGTCGGCAGAACCGATGCCGCGCTGCGGGCGGGCGTTCTGCCGCTGGGTGTTGCTGATATTGTTCACCATCACGCCCACCATGCGGCCGTTGCTGCGGCGCGGCTCGCCGGTAAGGGGGTCGGCGTTGTAGGCGGGCAGGCTGGTGTCGGCACTTTCCGCAGGGAGTTCAGACGCCGCTCCGGCGTCCGGGGTTCCTGCATCCGGGGCTGCGGCCTCTGCGCTTTCAGAAGAGGCGGCGCTGTCCTTCCCGAAGGTCTGCTTCAGCCAGTCAGAAAAGCCGTTGCCCACACAGGCGCTGCCGGCGGGCGCGCAGCCGGACAGAGCCAGCGAGGCGGCTGCCAGCCCCGAGGCACGGAGAACGGTACGACGCGTGATCTTTTTCATGCAAAAAACCTCCTGATAAGAGCGTTTTGCGCAGCCCCGGCGCTGTCGGATCGGTTGCGCGCGGTGGATGAAAACGAACGGCCTTTCGGCACTGCTTTGATTGTAATTGTAACGGTTCTTGCGGCATTTGTAAAGTGAAAATTAGCGGCAGCGTAGAAGAGGGGTCACCGCCGGGAAGTGACCCTTCCGGGGCAGCCCCCGGCAAAAAGGCAGAATCCTCTGCCATGATAGCATGGAGAAAAAGTCCCGGAGAAAAAGTCCCCGCGTTTCTTGCATTTTGGTGCGCGATATGGTATCTTTTTATACAGGTAAACACTTCAGGGTCGGCAAACATTTTGTTGCTTCTGCCGTCCCCTTGAATAATGACAGGAAGGAATGATACTTATGGGTTTTTTTGACAAGCTTTTTGGCGGCAAGTCCAAGGACGAAAACACCGCTAAGTTCACCAACCAGAGCAAGACCGTGCTGACCCCGCTGCAGGGCAAGGTGCTGGCACAGGCCGACATCCCGGACGAGACCTTTGCACAGGGCATTCTGGGCCCCGGCTGCGGCATTGAGCCCACCGGCGACACCGTGTACGCCCCCTTTGACGGCACTGTGACTCAGATCGCCACCACCCTGCACGCTGTGGGCATTACCAGCAACGACGGCATCGAGCTGCTGATCCACGTCGGCATGGACACCGTGGACATGAAGGGTCAGGGCTTTACCGTTCTGGTCAAGGAAAACCAGAAGGTCACCGCCGGCACCCCGCTGCTGAAGGTGGATCTGGACGCCATCCGCGCCGCCGGCCACCCCACCGCCACCGCCATCATCGTGACCGATGGTGCGGGCGACGAGGTGAAGATGCTGGCAGAGGGCGATGTCGCTCCCGGCACCCCGCTGTTCAAGGTCTGATTTTTTGCGTCATAAAAGAGGCCGCTGCAATTGCGCAGCGGCCTCTTTTTGCGGAAAGCGTAGTTTTACAGCATGATGCCGGGCAGCCGCAGGCTGCCCGGCATCACTTTTTTACAAGGTTCAGACGATGCGGACGCCCTTCTGGATGACGGCCTTAAGGTTCAGTTCCTTGTCCGCAAGGATGACGTTGCCGTAGCGTCCGGCGGCAAGGCTGCCGTAGTCGTTATCCACGCCGATGCTCTTGGCGGGGGTCTCGCTGGCGGCGCGGACAGCGCTTTCCAGCGGAACGTTCATCTCCAGCACAGCGCGCTTCATGCAGTCGTACAGGCAGGTGTTGCTGCCCGCAATGGTGTCCGGGTGCTCGGTCAGGGTAGCGCGGGGTCCCTTGACCGTGATGGCCTGTCCGCCCAGACTGTACTGGCCGTCCGGCAGGCCGCAGGACATGGCACTGTCCGCGATCAGGCAGATGCGGTCGTCCCCGAAGGTGTTGAAGGTGAACCGCACCATGGCGGGGTGGATGTGCACGTTATCGGTGATGAGCTCCACCTCGGCGTCGTGCTCCATGGCCGCAATGATGGGGCCGGGCGCACGGTGCGTGATGCCGGGCATGGCGTTGTACAGGTGGGTCATGTGGGTGGCACCGGCCTCAAAGGCCTGCACGGCAGTGTCGTAGTCGGTGCAGGTGTGGGCAATGGAGATGCGCACCTCATTGTGGCATTCCCTGATGAAATCCAGGTTGCCCGGCTCTTCGGGGGCCACGTCCACCAGCTTGATCAGGCCGCCCGCGCGCTTCTGCAGGCGGCGGAACATCCCCGCGTCAGCACCCTGCACATACTCCGGGTTCTGGGCACCCACCTTCTTGGGGCTGATGAAGGGGCCTTCCATGTTGATGCCCACCAGATCTGCGCCCTTGCCGTTTTTGTGGGCGGCGGCGGCGTCCATCACATGGTTCAAAAACTCTTCCGGGTAGGTCATGGTGGCAGGACAGATGGCCAGCACGCCCTTGCTGGCCTCAAAGTCGGCCAGCGTCTGGATGGCCTCCTCGGTGCCGTCGCAGAAGTCCTTGCCCATAGCCCCGTGGAAGTGGATGTCCACCAGACCCGGCAGGGCATACAGGCCCTCGGCGTCGATCACCTCTTCGCCCGCTTCCGGGGCGGCAAAGGGCACGATGCTCCCGTTGCGGATGAACAGCGTACCGCGCTCAAAGGTGTGGCGCGGCGTATAAACCAGTGCATTCTGAATGATCATGCAAAACACCTCGTTCTTCTCAGCGGCCGCCTCCCTGCGAGGAAGCCGCATCCATTTGATCTGAGTATAACACGTTCCTTTATGGTACTGCATTTCACCCCACTTATGAATATCAGGGCACTCTCTACAATGCGAAGTACACCCTCTCTGACAAAGGTGATCTCACCAAGGTCGTCCACAACCGCAAGTACATGGACGAGAACCCCAACATTGACACCAGCGACCTGAAGGACGAGGACCTGCACGACTGGAAGCTGGTGGGCGAAGTCGTAGAGCCTACTACCGAAAAGGAAGGCCATGCCGACTACATCTGCTCCATTGACAAGTGCGGGCAGACCAATCATGTGGTGCTGCCCAAACTGACCCCGGAACCCAGTGAACCGGACACGCCCAGCACCCCCGACACGCCCAGCACCCCTGTGACCCCGGACGTCCCGGTGCAGGATGCTGTGCCGGACACTGCCCCGGCAGATGCCGCTGTGACCCCTGCGGCTGCCCAGAACGTCGTGCAGGACGCAAAGCCGGAAGCGGCTGCCACAGCTGCCGTTTCTGCCGCCGCCCTGCCCCAGACCGGTGCAAACTGGCTGGCAGTGGTGGGCAGTGCCCTGAGCGGTCTGTTCCTGCTGGCCGCAGGCTTTGTGCTGGACCGCAAAGGCCGCCGCATGAACTGAGAAACCATTTTTATAAAAGCCATCTCCCCCTGCTGTGCGTTCCGCAAGCTGCACGGCAGGTTCCCCAAACAAAGGGGGCTGCTGCACAGCGTGCAGCAGCCCCTTTCTTTTATCGCTTTATTCCAGCTCGGTGTCGTCCGGGTGGGCGTCGGCTTCCAGCAGAGCCTTTTTGGTGTGCAGCAGGTTCTGCGGGCTCACCGAGAAGCTGCGCAGGCCCATCTGCAGATACTGCACCGTGTTCACCGGGTTGCCCACGGCAAGGCCGCAGATGGTCACCGGCACGCTGCCGGCCTTTGCCGCCTCCATGACCATGGCGATGAGCTTTTTCATGGCCGGGCTGGCGGGGCGGTAATACCGCTCCGCGCTGGCCAGCTCCCGGTCGGCGGCGTGGGTGTACTGGGTCAGGTCGTTGGTGCCGATGACCAGAAAATCGCACCCGTGGGCCACGAATTCCTCCGCGGTCAGGCAGGCCGACGGCACGCTGAGCATGACGCCGAAGGGGGTCTTTTCGTTGAAGGGCACGCCCCGCTCCCGCAGGCTCTGGCGGCAGTGCTCCACGATGTGCATGGCGGCGTCCCAGTCCTCCACATCGGTCACCATGGGGAACATCACCCGCAGCGGGCCGCGGGCCGCTGCGCGCAGCAGGGCACAGATCTGGGTCTCAAACTGGCGGGGCTGGCGCAGGCTGTTTCGGATGCCCCGCAGCCCCAGCTTGGAGGACTGCACCCCCTGATAGGCGTCCGCCATGGTGCGGTCGGCGCCAAAATCGAAGGTGCGCACGGTCACAGGGCAGCCCTGTGCTGCGGCCAGACAGGAGGAATAGAAATAGAACTGTTCCTGCTCGTCCAGAATGCGGCCGGGCAGCATCATGTAGCTGCTGCGCAGCAGGCCCACGCCCCGGGCACCGGACTGCATGGCGGTGTCGATGTCCTCCGGGCCAAAGCAGTTGGCCAGCAGCTCAAAGGCTGCGCCGTCCCGGGTGTAGCCGGGCTGGCGGCCCAGCACCCGCATTTCTTCGTTTTCACGCTGCAGCTCACAGATGCGGGCCTCTGCCTGCTGGCGGGCCACCGCGTCCGGGTCCAGGATGCATTCGCCCTTGGTGGCATCCAGAATGACCGTGCGGCCGTCGCAATCCTCCAGAAAATCCGCTCCCACCTGCACGATGCCGGGGATGTTCATGGCCCGGGCAATGATGGCGGCATGGCTCTGGCCGCTGCCCTCGGTGGTGACGACGCCCAGGATCATGCCGGAGGGCACACTGAACAGGTCGGTGGGCATCAGGCGGTCGGCGGCCAGGATCACCGGGTGGTCCAGTGCCAGCCACATGCGGGGCCGGTTGCCCAGAATGTTGATCACCCGGCTGGTGGCGTCCAGAATGTCCACGCTGCGCAGCTGCATGTAGGGGTTGTCCTTCATGTTGGCCAGCTGGTCGGCGTAACGCTGGCCCACCTTGTCCATGGCGGCAGCGGCGCTGATGCCTGCCTTGATGCAGAACCGCACCTCGTTCATCATGCCTTCGTCGTCCAGCATCATGCTCTGGAACTGCAGGATGGCCTGCTCGGTGGAAGCGGCCCGCTCTGCCATGGAGTCCAGCTCGCTCTGGGCGGTGCGCACCGCATCTTCCAGCTGGCGCAGCTCCCGTTCCGGGTCAAAGGGCCCGGTGCTGAACGTTTCCACATGGCGTTCCAACCGGCTCACCTGCCCCAGCACAAGGCCCGGGGACGCAGAAACACCTTTACAGATCTTCATGTTCGGTCACCTCCGGCAGTTCCGGCGCGGTCAGGGCCTGCCAGACCAGCGCCTGCAAGAATGTATTGGGCAGCAGGGCTGCCAGCGCCGCCCGGCCCGCGTCCGCGCTGCCTGCAAACAGCGGGGCAAACCCGGCCATGCGCGCACGGTCGCATTTGTCCAGAAACGCCTGCCCCAGCGTCCGGGTGGTGTAGTACACCGTGGGGTCTACCCCCACGTCCTCGGCCACGGCTTCCAGCGGGGCAAGCTCGGCGTCCTTCATCCGGGCCAGCAGCAGGGCCGCGTCTGCGGTAAGGGTCACGGGGTATTTCTCCCGCACGGCCTTCTGCACCGCGTCGAACCGTGCCCGGAACGCGGCAGCATCGGCGCTGCTGTCCGGGCCGTTGTCCACGGCATAGGCGCAGCCCCGCACCCGGCCAAAGGCCCGCAGGGTGTCGTAATAACCCAGCTCCACATTGCGGCGGGCGGTATCGGGGTCAAAGTGCAGGATATCGCCCAGCTCCCAGTAGCTGCGCACCATGGTGGTGGGCAGACCGGTGAGGTTGGGGCGGGTGATGCCCACCCCCTCCAGGTCCACGCACACCAGCTCGTCAGCCCCCATCTTTTTCGCAAGGCCGGTGGGCATGTTGTCGCTGTAGCCGCCGTCCAGGAACTTGACCCCGTCGATCTCCCGCGCCCGCAGGGCAGGGAAGCAGGCCGCCGAGGCCATGAGGTAATCCTTCACGCGGCCCTGCGGGATCTCGTCCAGCGTCAGCTCCCGGGGCTTCAGGCCCCGCTGCTCCACCGTGACAAGGCCAAAGCGGATGTTGGCGCGGCGCAGCGCGTCCTCGTCCAGCACCCGTTCCACGATCTCTTCCAGCGGCGAGACGTCCATACCGCCGGCCTTCACCACGCTGCGCAGAAAACTGTGCAGGGCCGACAGGTCGGCGTTTTCTTCGGGCAGCTCCATCACATCCTTGCTGCGGATGGTCAGCCACATATCCCGCGCCACCTCGTACAGGTCCAGCACGAACATGGCACCGTTCAGGCTGCCCACACTGGTGCCGGTGATGATCTGCGGGTGCCAGTCCAGCTCCATCAGAGCCTTCCACACGCCCACCTGATAGCTGCCGCGTGCTCCGCCGCCGGCCAGCACCAGCGCTTTGCACGGAATGGTTTGGTTTTCCATACTGCCTGCCTCCCTGTCTGTCTTTGCTGAAATTATACCATATTTTCCGGAAAATTTCTCCCCGTTTTTTGGTTCCTCACGGCTTTTATACGGCTAAGATCCGTGGTATACTGGGCAGGAATCATCTTGAAGGAGGAACTTTGCCCCATGCGCTGCAAGCAATGGATCTTTGATATGGACGGCACCCTCACCGACAGCATGACCGTGGTGTGGCGGGGTGCCCCGCTGGCGCTGCTGCAGCGCTATGGCCGCACGCCCAAAGCAGACCTGAACGACGTGCTGCTGACCATGGGCATGGCCGACGGTGCCCGCTACCTCATCCGAGAATACGGCCTGCCCCTGACCGAGGCGGAATATTACGACGTGATGCGGGACGTGATCGCCCAGCTGTACGAAACGGTGGACCTGAAGCCCGGTGTGCGCACCCTGCTGGCAAAGCTGCAGGCCGAGGGGGCCCGGCTGTGCCTGTGCTCCAACACCTGGGCCGACCAGTGCCGCACCGTGCTCACCCGGCTGGGCATCGCAGACTATTTTTCCTTCATCGTGGAGGCGCAGGGCGTGCTGCACAAGAGCCGCCCGGAGGTGTTCTTCGAGTGCATGCACCGGCTGGGCGGGGCCGACCCCGCCGCCTGCGCCGTGTGCGAGGACGCCATTTACGCCGCTTCCACGGCCCACAAGGCCGGGTTCACCGTGCTGGGCGTGCAGGACGCCGCCAGTGCCGCCGATGCCCCTGCCATGGCGCAGGTGTGCGACCAGTTCCTGCCGGACTGGACCGCACTGGACTGGACAAAGATCTGAGAAATTTTTCCGCAAAAAACACGCCGGTGTTCCCGCTGTGGGAGCACCGGCGTGCTGTTATTTCAGGCTGTATTTCTGCTGCTGCACCCATTGCTGGAAGGCGTCCCGCACGGCACCCTCCCGCCCGCGGGGGATGGAGATGCGGGCCCCGCTGCGCATGCGCAGCTCCCCGGCAGAAAGCAGGTCCGCCTCGGCCAGATTGACCACATAGGAGCGGTGGGGCTGCAAAAAGCGCCCATCCGCCAGCAGAGGCTGTGCCACCGCAGAAAACGGCACCCGCAGCGACAGGGTGGGCACGTCCTCCCCGCTGGTGAGGTGGAAGTGCACGATGTGGTGGGTGCACTCCAGATATTCGATGCCCGCATAGGGCAGCGCCCGCAGGCCCTCGGCGGTGTTCACCGTGACGGACGGGCCGTATTCCGGCTCGGTGGCGCGGGCCAGCAGGGCCGAAAGCTCCCGCTGGCGCACCGGCAGCAGCAGATATTGCAGCGCATCCACCTTGTAGGCGCTGTAAGCGTGGGCCGTGGTGCGGGCCACAAAGGCCAGCGGGGCCCGGCGGCCCCGGCGGCGCAGCTCCCCGGCAGCCGCCAGCCCCACCGGCGTAGCCGAGCCGGAAAGTTCCAGCAGGTACAGGTCGTACCGCACGCCCTCCCCGTCCTTCCGCAGCAGGGCGTCGGTGTCCGGCAGGTGTTCCACGATGCAGGCGTCCGCTCGCCGGGCAAAAAATTCCATGCACTGGCGTTCCAGCCCGCTGCGCAGGCCCGCGTCCGGGCTGCACACCGCAATGTGAAAGATCACAGGATCCCTCCTCTTCAAACCCGCCCTTGCATTTTGCGCGGTGCGGGGGTATAGTAATCAAAAAACAACAAAGGAGACGCCGCCATGTCAAAGCCCCTTGTCAGCATCATTCTGCCCGTGTACAACGCCCAGAACCACATCGCCCGCTGTCTGGAGAGCATCTGCGCCCAGAGCTGGCAGAACATCGAGGTCATCGTGCTGAACGATGGCTCCAAGGATCAGAGCCTGCCCGTGTGCGAAGCGTTCCGCGCCAAGGACGAGCGCATCGTGCTGGTGGACAAGGCCAACTCCGGCGTGTCCGACACCCGCAACCTGGGCCTGAAGCTGGCCAGCGGCAAGTATGTGCAGTTCGTGGACAGCGACGACTATATCGACCCGGACTTCACCGAGCATCTGGTCACCGCTGCCGAACAGAACCACGCCGACCTGGTCATCGCACCTTACAAGATGGTGATCCCCGCCGGGGCCACCAAGCCCGAACAGGTGCTGGAAAAGCTGCAGGACGACCTTGGCGTGATGCACGTCGCCCGCCCGCCGGAGGTGCGGGTGTACGGTTTTCTGCCCGAGGGCGTGTACGACAAGGACACCTTTGCCCGCCGCCTGATGGACAAGCCCGCCTCCTATTTCTACAGCGTGCTGTGGAACAAGCTCTACCGCCGCGAAATGCTGCTTGCGCACGACATCCGGTTCACCAGTGAGATGCGCTGGGCCGAAGATCTGGTGTTCAACATGCAGTACATCCAGTACGCTGCGGTGTTTGCTTCCATTGCACAGCCGGGCTACTACTATGTGCAGAATCCCCAGAGCATCTGCCACACCCAGATCAACCCCGCCACCCTCGTGCAGAATAAGATCCAGGTGTTCCGCTATTACAAGGACCTGTACACCCGTCTGGGCATGTACGAGCAGGTGCGCCCGCAGCTGTACAAATTCCTGGTGGATATCGCGGAGAGCACTTACCCTTCCGGCCCCTTCAAGGAGGTCATCGACGAGGCCAAGGCCTACTGGAAGGATGCCCGCGAGGACGTGCAGACCCGCACCGCCGAAGCGCGCGAGCGCTGGAACGGCATGCGGGAGGAGCTGCGGGAAACGGCGCAGGAACGCAGTGCCGAGTGGAAGGCCCGGCACGACAGCGACCCCAAAGAATAAGCAAAAACAACAAACGGGAAGCCGCAGGAGCTTGCACGCTCCGGCACGGCTTCCCGCTTTTTTATGCGATGTTCAGCGGCCGGGTGCTCAGCAGCCGATGGCGGCGCACTTCTTGGCCAGCCACTCGCGCTCCTCGTCGTTCAGGCGGGGTGCCAGCTTCTCGAACACCTGACGGTGGTAGTTGTTCAGCCAGTCCAGCTCGTCCTTGGTCAGCACACCGGGCACGATGGGAGAAGTGGCGATGGGCACGAACATGATCGGCTCAAAGCCCAGGAAGGTGCCGTACTGGTTGTCGGCCTTGTGCACACACACCAGCTCGTTCTCGATGCGGATGCCCACCAGATCGGTCTCGTACACGCCGGGCTCGTCGGTCACGATCATGCCCGGGCGCATCAGGGTGGTGTTGCGGCCGTTCAGGGCATGGGGGCCTTCGTGGACGTTGCCCACAAAGCTGACGCTGTGGCCGGTGCCGCAGCGGTAGTTGATCAGGTGCTGCCACAGCGGTTCACGGGCGATGGTGTCGATCATATGGCAGTCGCAGTAGTCCAGCCAGACCGCCTTGGCGATGTCGATGTGGCACTGCAGGGTCCAGGTGTAGAACTTGCGCTCGTCCTCGGTCAGCTCACCCAGCGGGTAGGTGCGGGTGATGTCGGTGGTGCCGTCCATGTAGGTGGCACCGCTGTCCACCAGCAGAAAGCCCTTCTTTTCCAGCACAGCGTGATCTTCCGGGGTGGCGTGGTAGTGCATCATGGCTGCGTTGCCGCCGTAGGCCGCAATGGTGCCAAAGCTCTCCACAATAAACTTGTCGGTGGCGGAGCGGTACTTGTGCAGGATCTCGTCCACGGTCAGCTCGGTCAGCTCTTCGCCGGCTTCCAGACGCTTTTCCAGCTCGATCTGGAACCGCACCATAGCCACAGCGTCGCGCAGGTGGGCTTCCTTGTCGTGGGTCAGCTCCACTTCGTTCTTCACGCCCTTCATGGGCAGCAGCGGGTCGGCCAGGTCCTTCACGGTGAGGGCGGCGTTGTTCTCCAGCACCTGATACACGGCATAGTTCACGGTGGCGCTCTCTGCCAGCACGGTCTGGGGCTCGGTCTCAGCGGCCATGAAGTCCAGCACACTGTCGTACTCGGCCAGGGTCACACCGTTGGCTTCCAGTTCCGCCTTTGCCTCCGGGGTCACGCGGGCGGTGTGGATGAACAGCACGGCGCGGTCCGGGGTGACATAGCAGTAGGCCATGGCGTAGGGGGTGCACTCGATGTCCATGGCGCGCAGGTTCAGCAGCCAGGCAAGGTTGTCCAGCTTGCCCACCAGCTGGGCGGTGCAGCCCAACTCGGCCAGCTTTGCACGCAGCTGGCCCAGCTTTTCGGCGGGGGAGAAGCCTGCATATTCCTTGGGCAGGATCCAGGCCGGGGTAGCGGGCAGAGCCGGGCGGCCCTCGGTCCACAGCTCATCCTCCAGGAACAGGGTCTTGATGGCGGCGTTCTTGGTTTCCAGCGCCTTCTTCACGCTGTTCACCAGCGCGCAGCTGGCGGTCAGACCGCACAGGCCCAGCTTGCCGCCCTCAGGCACCACCTTGGCGCAGTATTCCTCCACGGTGGGCACGCCCGGCTCACCCATCTTCATCAGCTGGATCTCGGTGCCTGCGATCTCCTTCTCGGCCTGCACAAAGTAACGGCCGTCGGCCCAGACAGCACTCTCGGTCATGGTGACCACGAAGTTGGAGTTTTCACCATGGAAGCCGGAGAAGTAGGTCAGGGAGGTGTAGTGGTCGGGCAGGTACTCGCTGGAGTGGGGGTCGCCCACCGGGATCAGGTACACGTCCACACCGTTTGCCTGCATGGCGGCACGCAGGGCGGCCAGCCGTTCGGGAACTGTATTCATGCTCATAAGAAAAGCCTTCTTTCTCATATTTGCCGGAAGAACGTCCGGCGGCGGTGGTTTGCTACTGCATATTGTAGCATTCCGGCGCAAAGAATGCAATGCGGGAGTGTCGGCTGCATCCTGCGGGGGCGGACCGCCTGCCGGTCGTTGACCGTCCGTTGTCGGGGTCTTGCCGTCCGGGGGCGTCCGTCCCTCTGCCGGAGCCTGCCCCTTGCCGAATCGCTGCCCGCCGGGGCCGCCGGTTCCCCTTATTTGTCGTCCAAAACGCGAAAACGCAACCAAATTGCAAAAAATGTTACAATTTTTTCTTGAAAAAGGCCGGTTTCCCATTGACAGGCTTGCTATAATAGAGATGTAAGATTTTACGGGCCAGCGCTCTGCGGCTCTGTCTGCTAACAAAGAAAGAGGCATTCAAACTATGACCAAAATTGATATTTTTTCCGGCTTCCTGGGCGCCGGCAAGACCACTCTGATCAAAAAACTCATCAAGGAGGCCTTTGCCGGCCAGCAGGTCGTTCTGATCGAGAACGAGTTCGGTGAGATCGGCATCGACGGCGGCTTCCTGAAGGAGTCCGGCATCCAGATCAATGAGCTGAACGCCGGCTGCATCTGCTGCTC
>ERZ772901.1232-NODE-1232-length-20624-cov-6.313141_pt1 | contig 20624 bp, 18 predicted proteins | sample MGYA00512123_ERZ772901 | MGnify/ENA primary metagenome ERZ772901 (study PRJEB29015, sample SAMEA2737711) | human gut metagenome | biome: human gut; feature: human-associated habitat; material: faeces | place: China | collected 2012 ...
GCATATATGTGTGAGCAACGAGGAATAAGACTGATTAAACTGCCGATGAAAGGCAGTATACTCTCCAATGGTTGCTGAGCCGCAGGAGTATCAGTATAATGCAGAGTATCCGATTGTTACAGGAGATATGGATGAAACTGTTATCATCACATACTCCCCCAAATATAAAGCCTACCAGCAAAAAATCCGTGAAGGACAGATTCAAAGAGCTATGAAAATGATGCAGTCTCCCGGAAAATCCAGAAAAGGTAAAAATCCCAATGATCCTGCCCGTTTCATCCAGAAAACTTCCGCATCATGAAATCAGAATTCGAAGCAAGACCTGTATTTGTGAGGCGGGAAGACAGAATCAGGGCTCACTTTTTAACCTGCCACATCAGCCTGCTGGTTTACCGCCTGTTAGAGAAAAAACTGGGTAAAGAGTTTACCTGCAGTAAGATTTTGGAAACCCTTAGGGGTCTGAATATGACACTGCTGTCTAAAGACAGTGGATATATACCTTCCTACAAACGTACAAAACTTACGGATGCCCTGCATAATGCGTTTGGCTTCCGAACAGACTACGAATTCATATCCAAATCTTCCATGAGGTCGATTATAAAAGAAACAAAACAGAAAAAATAGCACAAATCCAAAAATAGTACATATCGATGCAAGACAAAGAACAGCCACAACGCTGATAAAATACTGGCGTTATGGCTGTTTTACTATTTTCAAGTGTCAAAGATGGGATTATATCATACTTGGCTCTGTTTGTGTATGCAAAAAATAGGCCTAAACCGGGCTTGAACCGGGATTGGGTTGCGGAAAACGGAAAAAGGAAACTCTCTTGCGTCTGACGCAGAGGGGCTGTATTATTTTGATTGTATTTTGAACTTTGAACGTGAAAAATGCATAGAAGAATGGAGGGAAATGCAAAGAAATGCCAGTAATTGAAAAAAATGAACAAAAATATTTTCTTTAACAAATAAAAATGAAGCATATTGACATATATTGCAAATAATGATAATATAAATTTGCAAAAAATATTAAAAAGATTCATTTTGAATCGATATTAGAAAATACGTGCAAAAGAATGAATCAGCATGCAGAAAAACAAGGAGGAAAAAATGAAAACGAAAAGATTACTGGGATTATTTCCTTGATTGTCAGCAGGAGCTGGGAGTGAAATGTGTAGATCTGCTTGCTGCGCATCAGGGGTTGTGGCTTGATGATCATGGTTATCAGGATCCAGTGCCGATCAAGGAGAAACTGGATGATCACGGTCTGACATGTCCTGTATTTACACCGGAAAACTGTTCTTATGGCTATCAGTTTGCAGCAAAAGAACCGGAACTGAAGGAGCGCTGTTTCCGCTACTTCTCAAATGGAATTAAATTTGGGCACGAGCTGGGGGCAACGATCCTTGAAGCAAACTCGGGCTGGGGCTACTGGAATGAACCGGAAGAGGAAGGATTCAAGCGTTCAGTAGAAATGTTTCAGAGGCTGAGTGAAGTGGCGGCTGAAAATGATATGATGATTGCATGTGAGTCGCTGCGCCCACAGGAATCTTTGATAGGGTGGCGTATAGATCAGATCAAGCATTTGTTTGATGAGGTGAATCATCCGAACTTTAAGGTCATGATTGACCTGACAGCTATGTCTGTGGCAGGAGAAACCATTCAGCAGTGGTTTGATACTTTCGGGACTGAAAATATTATTCACAGTCATTTTCAGGATTGTAATCCTTATGGACATTTTGTGTGGGGAGATGGAAACCGTAATCTCAAACAAGATATTCTGGATATGCTGAATAATGGCTATACGGGAAAATTTACCTAGGAACTGACAGATGGAAAATATTTTGCAGATCCATTTTATCATGACAAGAGAAATATGCGCAATCTGAGAATGTATTTTGGATAAGAAAAAGGAGATATACAATGTCTGAGCTTTTAATGTCGCAATTGGCCGCGACAAATATGGTATATAAGAAATTTTCTTTTGATTATTTTCTGGATTCTATGGATCGGCTGGGGGTTCACAGACTGGAATTATATGGGTGCAGCCATCATTTCCATATGTATGACGGTGATCCCAATATGGCTGCCAATATGCGAAAAAAATTGTCAGCGCGGGGATTTAGTGTTGTTTCTCTGATGCCAGAGGAAAATACTTATGCAATTAATATTGCGGCACCGGAAGACAATATCCGAAATAAAACTGTAGAGCAGTATAAGAAATTTATTGAGGCAGCAGTGGAACTGGAGTGCCCACAGATGTTGCTTTGCCCTGGAAGACCTTACTGGGACAGGCCGTTGTCGGAAGGTTATAAGCATGGAAGAGATTCTGTGGAAAAGCTGACACGGCACGCGGAAAAGTATGGCATTACTTTGATGTATGAAAACCTGAATGAAAGAGAGTCTCCGTTAGCAACAACCAGATTTGACCAGTTTCGTGTGGTAAAAGATATTGATTCTCCTAATCTGAAGTGCTGCGTGGACACGGTTCCGGTAGCATACACAGGAGAAACGCTGGAACAGTATTTTGAAGTTTTGGGGGATAAACTGGCTCATATTCACCTGAACGATGGACGTCCATTTGGACATATGAAATGGGGAGATGGGTTCCAGAACCTCGATGAACATTTAAATGCGATGCGAAAATATAATTACAAAGGTACGATAACCATGGAAATGGCTAATGGTGCATATAGGCTGGATCCGGAGCCACATTACCGTGCAAATATTGAAACTCTCAGAAAGCATTTTGATGGAGGGGAACTTGTATGAGTATTATGAATAAAGAACAGATCAGCATTTTGACAGCGCCTTTTCTTCACCACACGTTTGCGTATGGCCTGGACTCAATTGAGGCAAATGGTTTCCGGTCTATAGAATTGTGGGGAGCATCTCCTCATTTCTGCCTGGATGATGATACACCTGAGGGCCATACTGCCCGGATCAGGGAGATCAACCAGATGCTTAAGGATCGAGGACTTAAAATGACTGTTTTCCATCCGGAACAGTGCAGACAATATCCGATTAATATTGCATCTCCTATTCCGTATGTGAGAAATTACAGTATTAATATGATGAAACAGTATTTGGAGGATACAGCTGCGTTTGAAACCGATAAAATGATGCTGCATCCCGGATGGGAATATGTGGACTCGCCATCGGAAGATAATTTTCTTCGACTTGTAGAATCGGTTCAGATATTGTCCGAAAAGGCAGAAGAATTGGGAATAGTGATGGTGATGGAAGAAATGTCTGCAGCTGATTCCTTATTTGCCAGAGATCTGAGCCATCTGGAAAAGTTAATTAAGTCTGTGAATTCTCCATGGGTTAAAGCCGGTCTTGATTTGATTCAGGCAGAGAATAATGCGGAGACGATCTCAGATTTTTGCAGCCGTCTGGGGCTTCCTGCCCATGTGCATTTTGCAGACCGAAAAGAAGGGTATGCAGCTTTGGGTAAAGGTGATTTTGCATTTGCAGGCCGTCTGGAGGAATTAGAGCAGCTTGGCTACAAGGATACTATTTCTTTGAGCCTGTGGGGAGCCGATTTCTATAAAGACCCGGATGAGGCTCTCAGAGCTTGTGCGGATTGGTTCCGCTTTCGGTCTTGAATGCCGATCTGCTGATTGCCAATGAAAGCGACATGGATCTGCTTATACGTCAAATGCTCAATATTGGTGAAGCAATGTATTATGCAGGTGCAGAGATCAGCCGTATAGAGGAGACTTTATACAGGCTGGGCAAAGCGTATGGTGCAGAGCACATGAATGTTTATGCGATTACATCCAGTATTCTTATAACAATGTAATTTCGGGGAATGGAAGCGGTTACTCAAAGTCGAAGAATCAGGCGGGATGCAATGGACTTGTCCAAATTGAACCATCTCTATCGCCTTTGCTGTGACTGCATCGATTCCCCGATACCTGTAGAAGCTCTGAAAGAAAAAATCCTTGTGATTTTGGATGAAAGACTGGATGATCTTACAAATGCTTTGGGAAAGGTTATTGCGGCATCGGCGCTTACGATTTTTTTTGGCGGTGGATTGGCTGATGCGCTGTGTTCCGGATTTGAGGCATGCTTCATTGTGTTAAGGTTAAGGAATGTGTAGCAGTACCAAAGAGCAAAAAGCTTTTACAATTTACTCTTGATGATGGTACAGGTGTAGATAGAACAATTCTTTCTGGTATTCATGCATATTATGAACCAGAAGAATTAGTTGGAAAGACACTTATTGCTATTACAAACCTTCCACCTAGAGCAATGATGGGAATTGAATCTTGCGGTATGTTACTTTCAGCAGTAAATAATCTTAAAGATTCAGAGGATGAAGAACTCCATCTTCTTATGGTGGATAACCATATTCCGGCAGGAGCAAAGTTGTATTAATAGAATAAGAGAACACGTTTAATAGGACTCCTAGAAATAGGAGTCTATTTTTTGCCTTATTTAAAAATGAGTATATGTGCAGATGTTCTTGATATATATCAAGAAATAATTGAAAAAGAATGAGAATCATGATATACTTGCATTAGTTGCAAAAGCAAATTTAAGAGAGGTGAATTATGAGCACTGAATCCCTAATATGTTATAACCGCCTTTGGAAATTGATGGTGGATAAGAATATAAATAAGACTCAGCTAAAAGACATAGCACATATTAGCACAAATGCAGTTGCTAAAATGAGTAAGAACGAATATGTTTCATTAGATACGATTGTTAAAATATGCTATGCATTAGACTGTGGAATAGAAGATGTTATTGAAGTGGTCATAGAAAGGCAGGAAAACCAATAGATGCAGGGAATTGACTTTGACGAAATACCAATTAATCGAGAAGAAATATCACAAAGTAAGTTGAATATAGAAAATAAAACGCGGTCAAATTTGTTTAACTGGAATGGACAGTTTTAGCCTCAGTTTATTGAGGCGTTCTAAAGTTCACATTAAATGATGGAACTGACAAGAAACGCACGATTTTAAGCGGTATTCATGAGTACTATGAGCCGGAACAGCTTGTTGGAAAGACATGCGTAGCGATCACAAATCTTCCTACCAGAATGATGATGGGAATCCCATCAGAAGGAATGTTGATTTCAGCAGTGTATGAGTATGACGGACACGAAGGATTGAATCTGCTTATGTTAGATGACGCAATTCCTGCTGGGGCTAAGCTGTATTAAGAAAGTAAATGCATGTATTTTACGACAAATGATGAGCTATGATATAGTAAAAAATATTTCTAAACTTAAAAAACAGGTTGCTAAATTCAGAGAAACTGTATATACTAAAGATAGAAGTAAATGTTTGCCGCTTGCTGATGGTGCGGGGTATAAATAATTCAGTTCGTAAATGAAGCCACTTGCTATACAGGTGGGATAAAAATAGTATAGTTTGTAAATGTTCCCCATCAGTGAATGCTGATGGGGAATTTTATCACATAGGAAAGGTTATTTATGGAGATACAACAGGGATATTCGTATCATATCAAGGATGAATTTTTTGACTTGGTTCAGGATAAATATTTGATGAGTAATAAGGAACAGGGGAACTATCGTCCTCATTACTATGCAATTCAGGATAGAAAAAATCCAAAATTGTATTGGATGATACCAATTAGCTCACAAGCTGAGAAATACAAGGAAATCGTTGAAAAGAAAAAGAAACGATATGGTAAATGCAATACGATAGTGATTGGATTATTTGCAGGGAAAGAAAATGCTTTTTTGATACAGAATACATTTCCTGTTATTGAAAAATATTTTGACCATGTTCATACGATTCAGGAACAGCCTGTAACGATACATAAAAAGTTGGATAAGGTACTTGTTGAAAATCTGAATGAAGTACTGGCTATGTATAATCGTGGAATAAAATTGACTTTTACGGGTATTAAAGCGATTAGGAATATTATGGAAGAAGAACTTGGAAAATAGAGAGGACACCATTGCTTATGCAAATGTAAGTAATGGTGTCCTTTTGTATGAGCAATGTTTATAAACCCACTGTAATTCCAACAAGAAAGGATTCCTCACCGGGAACAAGATCAAGATCACCGCCATGGCTTTCAATGATTTTTCGGACAGAGGAAAGCCCGATTCCATGATCAGCAGATGTACCCTTTCGGGAGAGAAATGTTTTTCCCTCTTGCAAGGCCAGACCGTCGTAAGTGTTTTCAATCTTCAAAAAGTACATATTGCCTCTGGTTTCGCCTGCAATGAAAACGCGGCGCACCCCTTGCTTTTGGCGGCTGCACGCCTCAACGGCATTGTCCAAAAGATTGCCCAGCACCGTACACAGTTCCACATCGGTAAGCGGCATCTGATCGGGAAGATCGAGCCGCACCTGAAATTCTGTCCCTTGTGTCTGCGCCATGCCGTAGTAGTATTCAATCAGCGCATTTACAACGGGATTTTTGCAGAACTGGGCAGGGGAGTGACCCGATGACGCCGCAACCTGTTCCTCTACCTGTAACAGGAAGGAGCAGATCTCCGTCTGCCCACGTTCAGAGGCCATGCGGTCTATGGTGCGCAGATGGTGTTTGATGTCGTGGATCAGCCTTCTGTTTTCTGCCGCTGCTTCAGAAACCTGACGGCTGTATTCGGTCTGCATAGAAAGCTGACGGATGACCTGCTTGCGTTCTTCCTGGAAAATCAGGCTGTTTCCATATCCTTCTATCACATCGCGCCAGAGGGAATAACCGATGGCTGCTGCTATGAAAAAGCTGCCCCATTCCAAAAACCAACCGCCGATAACCGGCTCATAAACCGGCAGAAGGCGATCCCATATAAAGGCGCAGGTTGCGGCTGCCGCAGCATAGAAGATCGGCCTGCTCCGTTTTTCTCCTCTGTGAATGGCAAGCACAGCGATGATAAGCAGATAGAGCGCAGATGCCGCCTTATAACAAAAGACCGATGCAGAGAAAAAGCGAATAGCTACAAGGGAGAGATGGGAAGCCATCATGCCATACAAAAACGCATATACCAGGAAGGCAGCGCCCACCCCATTACTGATGGCCGCAGGCAGGAAGCCCGGCCTGCATATCCGGTTTTGCAGAACTACGATCAGCCAGGTAACCAGATAGATACAGAACAGTTCAATCGTGTACCAGGGGAATACGGGAACCGCAGCCAGCATATGAAGCACAGGATAGGATGACAGGCCGCACATGGCAAGGCAGATCAGTCCGAACAGGAATGTATTTTTCTGTTTCATCCGGCGGCTGAAATAAAAGGACAGCAGCGCACAGACAAAGGTAACTGTACAGCTGAACAGGCAGAATGCAAACCGGATTCCTCTGGTTGTATTGACCGCCAGCATCGTTCCGAAAGCAGGCGGATAGACAATTCCTCCGTAAAAGTGGTCATAGTTGCTGACCGCTATGGTGAGTGTGACCGGTTTTCCGCCATGAAAAGTGACCATGCGGTTTTGAACCAATGGTGTCCCCTGTGCCGGTTCCCCCATTTGCAGGATCAGGTCATGATCCAGATAAAGGTTGTAAGCAGAAAACACTTCTGGGATTTCCAGCGCATATGTTTCCTTCCGTTCCGGCAGAAAGAATGTCATCTGATAAGTCCCGCAGCCATAGGGAGAAGGGTTTGCAGGGCTGGAGAAATTGGTCTGCTCTCCGATGGAAAGGTAGCGCATATAATGGCTTTCATCTTGTATTTCTTCCGGGGTCAAAAGCGCGTCAGGATAAAATGCCCAGCCGGATACCAGAAAGCGCACCGGTGACTTTTGAAGTTCTTCCTCAGAAAGCGCCAGAATCCCATTTGCCGCCTGGATTGTGTTCTGGCTATATTTATTATTGAACTGATACAGGCCAAGAAAAAACAGGGATGAGCACAGGCAGACCATACATAAGGCAGCATATTTTTTTACCGCAGAAGATACCATCTTATTTTCGCCTCCTCCTTAGGAAAAACACACCGGCAGACAGAAGAAGCAGACAGGTCGGAATCAAAAGGAGTATGGGCGACCGGCTATGCTCTGTGTCGGCGGCCTGTGCCAGGGAAACGGCATCTTCCTTTCCCACAATGGTGTATGCCCCTGTATGGCTGATCTGAAAGGAGACGGCTTTTGCCGCATCGTCATAACCGGTCATGGGAATTTCCACGCCGCTTTCATCACAGAGGAACCATGTGCCGGCTGCCGGGTCATTTGGACAGGGCAGCATGACAGAAACATCCGGCAGGGAGCTGAGCGCAGTTCCATTGATGGAAAACGAAAAAGAAAAACCGCCGTCCGTATCCTTTTGGATGATGACTTCAATCTGATCTTCGTTTTGGATGCCCTCCGGCAAGGCGTCTTTTGGTATGTTGATAGTGATTCCCTGTTTGGAAAAGACGGCTCTTTGCTCCCCTGTTTGCAGCATCATCAAAAAGCGCGTGCCGGAAATCCGGTCGGTGGTTTCATCGAAGAACTCTGAAAAATCAGGGCTTTTGGAATCCGCATCTTCCTCTGTATCACCGTTTGCCTGTTCCGATGGGAAATCGTCTTTATCTATATCTATGGAATCATCCTTTCCCTCCCAGGATGGCTCGGAAGACTTGTGGGATGGTTCATGATCCGCAGGATCATTTTCTTCACTGACAGGTGGTGTTTTTTCAGAATCGTTGGAATCCACTCTGCCGCCATTTGTTGCAGGCGGTTTTGGAGGCTTTGTGGAGGGCCTGTCTGCGAAACCGTCATCCTGATCGTCGGTATCTTCAGGAGGCGGTTGAATGATGGTATCGGGAGGATTTCCGCCTGCATCCCCTCCATCCCGGTCGCCTTCATGATACCCTTCAAGGACAATTTCATCTGCGTAGGTAAAAGACAGGATGCCGGTCTGTCCGCCGTCATAATCGACCTGAAGGCGGTAACTGCTGCCCGGTGCCAGCAGACGAGTGGCAATCGAGAGCATTTCCTGACCCGCATAAACGCCACTTTCCAGACGGTTCCATGAACCGTTATTTTCGGACAGCCATACGCTGATCTCATCCAGTTCCCCTGGCGGTGTGACCCAGGGAAAATGAAGGTTTCCTCTGGCGGCCAGAAAGCAGTTAATGTCCGGGCTGCCCGGAGCCTGAACAGAAACAGGAATTGAGATTTCAGGGAAAGCAATTCCCTCTGCAAACGCAGTATTTTCCGGTGCAGTCAGCCTTCCTGCTGCATGGTACAGTCCCACAGTATTCAAATCAATACCAGAAAAATCCCATTCCACCACAGCGGTGTAGCTGGTTCCATTTTCCGCATAGCATTCCAGATAGTAAGGGGAAAAGGCAAACAAATTTTCCAGCGTTTCGGTTTCGCTGCCCTCTTGAACCGCAAACGCGTCCGTATAAGGATACCATTGCTCTATGGAGGTGATGACAGCAGGCGGCATTTCTTTCACCCGGACGGAAATCTGAAGCTCCTGCAAGACAGCTTCACCAAAGGCATACCCCTCCGGCAGTTCAATCCGGCCTGCTGCGGTATATTTGCCTGGAGTGGTCTGGTCAATGTCCGAAAAATCCCATGCGACAGAAAATGTTTCCTGCCGGATTTCTTCACCTGCTGTTACCGTGGCGCGGACGGTTTGATACCGAAGGGCCAGCTGATAAATTTCCTCCAGGTCATCATCAGACGGTGTGGTTCTAAGGGGCAGGGTGAAATCTGGCAGGGAGAGCAGTTCGTCTTCCTTTTGTATTTCTGTGACAAGGACGAGGAATACTTCTTCCGATGCTTCCGGGGTTTTGCTCTCCAGTGTCCCTGGAGTCTCGCTTTCTAAATCCGGCAAAATCTCCCTTCTTTCATCGGCATTGGATGGGGTTGCAGTTTCGGCGGCAAATGCTGGGATACTGCAGGTGAAGCAGAGGAGACAGGCCAGACAGCCCTCCAGAATACGCCTGTGCATTTGCTTCATTCTCATACGATACCCCCCATTCCAGAGAAAACATATTGACGGTAGGTTTCCCGCAGCTGTTTTCCATTGCGGAGGGCAATCGGAAGTTCCTCCCCGTTTATCAAACGGAAGGTCTGACTGTCAACCTGGCTGATGTAATCCATGTTGATTAAAATGCCCCGGTAGCAGGGCAAAAAACGCTTGTCCTTCTGCAATGCGGCAGTAACCTCCTGAAAGCCTCCGCTTACCGGTATCACGCGTTCTGCCGTATGAATCCGTGTCATACGGTTTTGATAATCTATGTATAGAATCTTCTCTGTGGGAAGTTCCAGCTTTTGACGGTCAGCCATAACCGAAAGTGTCATCACTTCATAGGGCGGTTTTAGCTGGCACAGCTCCATCGCTTCTTCAAAATCTGCCTGATGGAGCGAAAGCGGCTTCAGCAGATAATAGCTGGCGGACAGGCTGTACCCCATCCGGGCATAATCTTCTGTAATGGTCAGAAAAACGATCTTACAAAGCCTGTTTTTCTGGCGCAGCCTTCTGGCGGCCTCCATTCCATCCATGTTCTCCATATAGATGTCCATAAAGACAAGCTGAAAATTGACCTGGGCGGCAGCTTTCAGAAAATTCTCTCCGTCCTCAAATTCTGTCAGCGTATAGTCCAGCTGATGCTTTTTCATATAATTTTCCAGGCAGACAGACAGTTCTTCTCTGTCCTCTGCTCTGTCATCCACAATCGCAATCTGCATCGTGCCATCTCCTTTGCACAATAATCCAATATTAGTATAACATAAAACCGCAGGAAAAAACTTGCGTCTTAAACAGGAAACCTGCGTCTTAAACAAAGTCGGTTGCATTTCCCTTGACAAGATGCTACTCTAATTATACTACCAGACTTTCCGATGAGAAGGTCTGGTTTTTTTATGTCATAGGAACGTCCTATGACATAAAAACGCTCCGCGGGATGCGCACTCGCGCGAAGAAGAAACATGTCGCAAGCGACCGCGCTCGGCGCGAGAATGTGCCAAGGCACATTCTTTCTTGTTTTTCTTTTCAGGAAAGGAGGCTCAGCATGAAAATCGCACTTTGTACGGAATTAAGGAATGCAGAATGGTTTGAGAGCAGGCTGCGCTCCCTTTTTGCTGGGGACGGACAGCTTGTCATCGACGAGCTATGGAATGAGAAGCAGCTATCTCAGGCACTGCGGCGGAGCCGATATCATGCGGTTGTCATCGCCATGACCGGGGCAAGGGGATTGGAGGCTGCCATTCAGGCAAAGCAGCTGGCACCGGAAACACCGCTTGTCTGGTGGAGCGATGATAAAAACTTCGCCCTGATCGCATATCACCTGCGTATCCCTGCGTTCCTTTCGGCAGACTGCTCCGATCAGGAGCTATATGAGGCGATAAAACCCATCACAAAATGGAGGTGCGAAAATGCGAATTGCGCTGTGCAGTTATAGTCAGAAGGAGAAAGAAACGGCGTTACTGATGAAGCTTGGCAAAGTAGACCGCTTTGACAATGGCGTATTCTGCGTCTATGCCATGCAGCGGGATGGACCTTATGATGCTGTGGTGGTCATGGAGGACGGAGCCAGGGGGATGAATTTCTGCATGAGCATACGAGGGTACAGCAAGGATGTCCCGCTCCTGTGGATCAGCGACCAGGCAGAATTTGAACCCCAAAGCCGCAGGATGCAGGCGGACACCTTTTTGGTAAAGCCTGTGACAGAATATCAGCTGCGGGAGGCGGTATCCCAGCTGCTTCAGAAAACAACGAGAAGGAACGAACCGCGTGAGGAGGATGAATAAATGATATGGAAATGGAAACGGCCGGCCGCATTTTTACTGGCGGCGGCAATGATTTTTACGATGCCGGGAGTTCCGGCATCTGCGGTGGAAGCGGGTGTATCCGCCGTCCATACGGGGTTGTGCAAGCATCACCCGGAACATACAGAGGACTGCGGATATACGGAAGGAACCGAAGGGGCAGCCTGTAAACATGAGCATACTGAGGATTGCTACACCCTTGTGGAGAAGTGTATCCATAAACATGACGAAAGCTGTTACCCTGTTTTGGAAGGCAGCGTATCAGAAAATACGGCGACCTCATCTGAAGTAGAGGAGGTCCAGCCGACCGAGTGTACCCATAAATGCAGTGAGGAAAGCGGCTGTATCACAAAAAAATTAAGCTGTCCCCATGAGCATGACGAAAGCTGCGGCTACATCCCGGCCACAGAGGGGACGCCTTGCGGGTATATCTGTGAGCAGTGTAATTCTCAGGACAGTGGGCTTGTTCCCGGCGTGTCCGGGAATGCTCCGGCGGAGTGCATCTGCGAAATCCGCTGTGAGAAAGAGGCGGTCAATTCCGACTGTCCGGTCTGCTCTGCGGAAGATGCGGATCTCTCTGCCTGCAAGGGAACAGAGCAGGCAACGCCCCTGATGGCAGCTGCGGCAGACGATGGAACCATCTCCGGCAATGTTACCTGGGACAACCGGACCATAACTACCCCGGTGACGTTGAAGGGCGACACAACAATCACGCTGAGAGGCGAGAATTCCATTACAATTTCCGATACTGCTGAGGTCTCCGCTCTGGAAATGAATTATCGTAGTCTGACCATTCAGGGAAGCGGCAGTCTGACGGTCATTGTTCCTAAAGGGAAATATGGTATTGCGGATAGCAATTACGGCGACACCGCCGGCGGGACGCTTACCATAAAAGGCGGGGCAAAGATAACCACCAACGGCGGTTCGTTCGGCTTGAGCGCTAAAACCATCGTGATTGAGAATGGAACGCTGAATCTAAAAAATTCCGGTTACGGTATTGACACTGAATCCCTGACCATGAGCGGAGGAACCCTTTACGCCACCGGAAAATATGGTGCGATTTCGAATAGTCCACATGGAAAGACCCGAAACATTGACAGCAACCTGACCGTTCTGTATTCGGACAAACAGAATGCAAACACAGACGATATGTCGGTCGGCACAGCGGCCGATACGACAAGAGAAGGGGACGTCAAGACCATCTACATCGCCAAGATGGCGCCCCGAGCAAGCCTGACCGTCGGCGCGCAGCAGGGAACCATACAGGAAAGCTTAGGCCGTCAGACGGCGACCTTCTCCGTGACCGGCAGCAAGGTCCAGATGAATACCCTGAACGTGGAATGGGTGGGCGAGCACACCGGTCTGGCGTTCCAAAAGTCCGATAACGGCGCGACCATCACCGTTACCGCCGACAACACCGTCAAGGAGGGCCGCTATAAGCTGAAGCTGACCGCAGACGGCGTAGAAGGAACCAATCCTAACAAGGCGACCGCCACCGCAACGGTCACCGTCGCCGCCGCGCCCAAAAACCCCATTACCATAAGAACGCAGCCGCAGGTCAGCTATAAGAAAGGCGATGGGCAATTTAAGGCGGATGTCTGGGTAAGGGCCCAGCTGGACCGCGGTACGAATGGTAATATCACCTATCAGTGGTATGTGAACGGAAAGGAATTTAAAGGCACAGGCAGCGGCAGCAATAGAATCACCCTGACCCAATCCGACCTGGCCACAACGGAGAGCAAGGACTGGGAGTACAGCGGCCAGGTCTACTGCAAGCTGTCCTATCAGAGCTATACCGTAAAGACAGACACGGTCGCCGTTACCTTTAACACCTGCCCCCATGAAAGATACACCCACGACGGCAAATGCCAACGGTGCGGCGAACCGTGTAGCGAGGATGTGCTCTTTATTGACGAAGATGGTATCCCCTATTCGTTTGAACGCAATAACGATGGCTCTCAGGTTGGGGGCATTCTGGTCTCCGGCGGAACCTTTTATTTTGTGCGGGATACTGACGTAATCTTGAGAGCGGGGACAACGGGAGACGATGGGACGAACAAAAAGGACCTTACGCTGGACCTGCAGGGCCACAAGGTCAAGGCGCTGGATTTGCAAAATTGCCCGTACAACAGCGTCACCATCAAAAACGGCACGATAGAGAGCAGAGGAGAGGTCATTACCACCAAAGGCCCCACGGTATTGATATTAGACAGCGTTACAACAACATACGGGAATGTCGTTAGTAACCTGGTTACCCTGACGGTAAAGGGCAACTGCGTGTTTGAGCGTCAGGTGAATTTCCTCGGGAAAACCCAGCTCCAGGGCGGCACGTTCCAAGGTGGAATCAATGTAGCACTTGGTGAGGAGGCCCTGGCTCTGCTGGCGGACGGATATGCCTTTGCAGACGCTGATAGCGACGAAATTTTGAACGTTTCCCATGTAGATATTCCGGATAGAATGGTCAAGGTGGTCGCGCATACCGACCAATATCATAACGGCAAATGCGCCTGCGGCAGAATCTGCGACCATGCGGGCAAGGTGGACAGCGCCGGTTACTGCACCCGCTGCCAGATGCTGGTGGAGGCATTTGAAACCGGCGGCACACGATACACCAGTCTGGAAAACGCGCTGGCTGCCGCGCAGAACGGTGACACTATCACGCTGCGGGGGCCTTTGGACATCGAGAACGCAGACCCCATCGAGGTCAGCAAAAATATTATACTGAACCTGAATGGACACACCCTGAGCAAATCCCGTGAGGAGGCGCTTCTTTGTATCCTCGGCTCCAATGTAGTCATAGCGAACGGCACAGTGCAAAACACCTATCCCAACAAACCCCATCATGCGGTGGAGGTTGGAAAACTTAAACAGACAGGCGCAAAGCTGACGCTGGACAATGTCATTCTGAAGGGCAGTATGGACGGCGGAACTGGTTCCCGTGGACATGGGCTTTTCATTTGTACCGGGAACGAAGCCGTGGTAATGAGCGGCAAGGTCATCGGCGGCATCTACACGGAGGGAGCGCTGACCATGTCCGGCGGCAGCGCGGCTCAGCTGGAATTGGGACTTCTTGACAATATTTCAGTGACCCTGTCCGGCGGCTCCTTTGACAGCATCCAAATCGGGAATGACGCAGATTACCAGTCCCTGCTGGCAGGGGGCTATGCCTATCAGAAGCAAGGCGGCGCATTGCTCAAGCTGTCGGAGATGAAGGAGAATACCGCCGTAACCGTTGTGAAGTGCAGCCACCCGGATGACCCTTCCGGCGGGAAGGTTTGCCCCTACTGCGGCTGTGCCGCTGAGGTGACAAAGCCGGACGGCAGCATTTCCTACCATCTGACGGCAGATGACGCCATCGCCGCAGCCGGCGGCGGTACGGTGAAGCTGCTGGCAAATGCAGGCGAGATCACCATCGGCAGCCCGCTCAAGCTGGATCTGAACGGTAAGACGGCGGCAAAACTGACCGTCACCGGAGATGTCACGCTGGCATCCCTGCTGCCGGAGGGTTACGTGTTTAAGAGCGGCAGTACCTGGATCAGCGACCTTAGCAGTACGGAGCTGACCAATGTTTCTATGGCCAAGATCCCCATCAAGAGCATGAACTATCCCACCGAGATGAGCATGACTTATGGCGGTGCGGGGACACTTCTTGTCAATGTAACGAAGGAAACCGGCACAGGCGCTGTAAGCTTCCAGTGGTACAAGGTGGAGGACGGCAAGGCCACAGTGGTCGGCAGTGCGACAACAAGGAATCAATTTGATCTTTCTGCGCTAAAGCTGTCCGCAGGCCAGCACACCTTCCGCTTTTTGGCCACCTGCGACGGCTACGAGAAGATGAGCGAGGATATTGCTGTGACGGTACAAAAGGCCAACATCAGCGCAAGCCTCATCACGCCGCCCATAGCGCAGGAAAACCTGACCTATACCGGCCAGGAGCAGGCGCTGATTACCGCAGGTAGCGTGACGAAGTATGGCACTATGCAGTACAGCCTGACCGAGAACGGTACATACAGCCAGGTCATCCCTGCCGGCACCGATGCCGGAACGTATACCGTGTGGTATCGGGTGATTGGCGATGCAAACCACAATGATACCGCACCCGCCAGCGTGGAGGTCAGCATTGGAAAGAAACCGCTGACGATCAGCGGGGTAACGGCTGTGTCCAAGCCCTATGATGGCACGACAGACGCAGGCATTACCAGCGTAACCTTCGACGGCATGAACTTGAACCGAGGCACAGACTACACCGTGACCGCCAGCTTTGACGATGCCAGTGTGGGCAACGGCAAGAACGTCACTGCCACAGTGACCTTGACGGGGCAGGCCGCGAAGAATTACGCCCTGGAGCAGAGCAGCTTCCCTACGACTGGCAGCATCATCAAGGCCGCTGCGCCTGACTTCACCAAGGAAACCGCGCTGACCATTGTAAACGGCCACGAAAAGACCTACACTGTGACGCTCCCCGCCCTGCCCAAGCTGGAAACGCCCAAAGAGTACGGTGCACCCACCTATGAGATCGTCGAAATCAAACTCAATGACGGCTACTACACCAGCGGCGCGAAGGTGGAAAACGGCAAGCTGACCCTGCCGATTCAGAAAAATGACGTGGAAACCACCGGCTCTGTGGGCACAGTGACCGTAGTGATCAAGAGCACGAACTATAAGGACATCACGCTGACCGTCAATGTTAATGCGACCAACAAGCTTGTCCCCACTGTTACGGCACCTACGGTCAATACACTGACCTACAATGGTGCAGAACAGGCTCTGGTTACAGCGGGCAAGACCACTGGCGGCACAATGCTCTACCGGCTTGGCGATTCTGAGTGGAGTGAGCAGCTCCCCACAGCGAAAAATGCCGGGGAATACACTGTTTGGTATAAGGTTCAGGGAAACGCAGAGTACGCAGATGTGGCAGAACAGAACGTGACTGTGACCGTAGCGAAAAAGTCAGTTACCGTTACGGCGCTTGATAAGAGCGCCTACACCGGCAGCGCCGCGCCCGATCTGAGCAGCCCGGAAGCAGATAAGGATTACAAGGTGGAAGGTCTGGTTGGTGCAGATACCCTGAGCGGCACGGTAACGCTGGACTACGCACAGACACCGGATATGAGCAAAACCGGCAAAACTGCGATCAACATTACTGGTACGCTGTCAAATGACAATTATGCGATCACCTATGTTTCTGGAACGTTGACTGTTTCCAAGCAATCTTCCAGCGACGGCGGTTCCTCCTCTGGTGGTTCGGGCAGCGGTGGAGGCTCATCCTCCGGCGGTTCTAACGGTTCCGGAAGCAATGATAACACCAACCAGCCGGAGGACAAGCCTCAAGCCCCTGTCACCGGTGAAACCAAACCCATACAGCCGGATAAAAACGGCAATGCGGCAGTGGATAACAGCTCTGTCCAGTCCGCCATCGACAAGGCCAAACAGGATGCGAAAAAGAACGGCACCACAGAGAAAGGGATTGGCGTTACGGTTCCCATCACCCCGGCGGCAGGCCAGACCTCTTTTAACGTGACCATCAAGGCGCAGACACTGGATCTGCTGGTTAAAGAAAACGTCCGGCAGTTTACCGTAGCAACAGACCATCTGGTTTCGGTTAATATCGGCCTGGATACTCTGAAGCAGCTGGATACCGCCTCCGCTGGCGGGGACATCATTCTCCGGGCAGATAAGGTGGATGCACTGCGTTCCACTGAGGCCAAAGCCACCATCGGCACAAGACCGACCTATGACCTGTCGCTGGTCTACCTCTCCGGCGGCAAAGAAACACCGATTGCCAACTTAAATGGTCACACTATATCGGTGCGTTTGCCCTACACACCGGCAAAGGGTGAGCAGACAGGTAATCTCTATGCAGTCTATGTAGATGACGCTGGCAAGGTGGAATGGATCACCAAATCCAGTTACAATGCCAGCCTGAAAGCGGTGGTTTTTGAAACCGGTCATTTCAGCGTTTACGGCGTGGGCTACAAGAACCCTGCCCCGGCCTTTACCGATATTACCGGCCACTGGGCAGCAGATAACATCCTCTTTGCAGCCAGCCGGGGACTGCTCTCCGGCACCAGCGACACCACCTTTAGCCCGGACACCGGCATGACCAGAGGAATGTTTGTGACAGCTCTGGGGCGGTTGGCGGGCATCAACCCGGACAGTTACCAGACCGGGAAATTCACCGATGTGAAAGCCGACGCTTACTATGCCCCCTATGTGAACTGGGCGGCGCAGACCGGCATTGTGGAGGGCGTTACCGCCACCACCTTTGCACCGGACACCAACATCAACCGGGAACAGATGGCGGTGATTATGAAAAATTACGCTGCAAAGCTGGGCTATGACCTGCCCCAGACCTTGAAGGCTGTGACCTTTGCGGACAACACACAGATCAGCAGCTGGGCGAAGGATGCGGTCAAGTCCATGCAGCAGGCGGGCATCCTGACCGGGAAGAATGAAAATAAGTTTGACCCCAAGGGAACCGCCACCCGCGCTGAGGTCGCCACGGTTTTGCGGCGGTTTGTGGAAATCGTCATTGACCCGCAGGCCGCAAACGGCTGGCAGCAGAATGACAGCGGACAGTGGAACTATTACAGAAACGGGGAGTCAGTGAAGGGCTGGCTCTCCGAGGATCAGAAGTGGTACTGGCTGGACAAGGTCACCGGAATGATGTTTGCCGGAGGCTGGAAGCAGATTGATGGTAAGTGGTACTACTTCTATGCAGACGGGACGATGGCGGTGAATACCGCATCCGACAGATGAAAAATGAACCCGTAATGTAATGCAAAAATAATATCAATAAAGAGGGATGTGAACAATATGGGCAAGTTTCTGGTACTGTCGCTTACCGACCATGAAGAATATATACTCAGTAGAATTATGGAGATTATTGCGGTCGAGCCAGGATTTGACCATATTGTGACATCCCATCCTTGCAACACTCTTGTTTTTCCGGGCTTGGAGCTTCGGCTGAAGGAGAGAACAGCATACCGAAACGGTGAGTTGATTTCTATGACTCGTCGGGAATTTGCAACATTGGTATACTTGGCAAAACATCCATCCTGGGTATTTTCTGCCGGACAGATCTATGAAGAAGTATGGGGAGGATGGTGAAAATTGCGGAACGGCTGTTGCCTTCGTACCGAAAATCAATGCGAATCCGGTGTATAACGGAGGGTGAAGCCTGCTATATGTATGTAGCAATCATTATGATAACATAAAAGGCACGGCATAAAGCAATCTGATGTAAAATCTATCAGAATAATTTATGCCGTGTCTCTTTTTAATTTGATTGAAAAACGGCACACCGCATTCTCATTACTTTAGCCTGCAAATAAAAAGTCAAGACTTAATGGGGAAAAAAATATAAAATTTTACATGGTTAAAATTAGGCACTAAAATAAGACCACCACAAGCAGTGCTGGTCTGCAAATAAAAGTTTTGAATTAGCTTGACTCAGAAAGAATACAGAGATATTCCTTCACTCGTCCATAATAAATTCTGAGAAATTTATTAGCGCCTGCAGTCATGTAAACATAGTACGGTTTACCCTGGGCACGTTTTCTGTCCATGAATTGATATACAGGATCATCTTGCGGCATTGTTTTAATAAGAACATCCATTACTTGAAAAAGAGTCTTTCTTAAATTTGAAGACCCACGTTTGGATGTTGGAACACTTTTTTGTGCATAGGAGCCAGACTCGTTTACGCCAGGATCTACCCCGGCGAAAGCAGTAAGGGCTCCTTTATGTGTAAATCTGGTTATATCACCGATCTCAGCCATAAGCTGTGGACCAAAAGATGGACCAATCCCTTTAAACTGCATAACAATCGGGTACTCTGGAAGTTTTGAGGCGGTTTCATTCATGAGAATGCGTATTGTTTCGACGGTAGCGGAAGTGCTGTTAAGCTGAGCGATAGCTTGTCTAATGATGCGTTTGGTTATTTCGTTTTTAGGAAATACCGGGACAAGTTCCGTTGCCTTGGTATAAATTTCTTCGGCTTTTGATTTATTGAAGATATATTTTTTTTGCTTGCACCAGTTTTGATAGTGTTTAACAAAAGAATTTAGAGACATTTTACGAACGCAATCTACATGCCAATACGTATAGACAAAATCAACCCATTTTTGGGAGCCATCACTGCGGGGTGGACTATTAAAATAAGTATTTGCATTTGGGTATGTCTGGTCAATGAGATTAATAAGATTATTTTTCATAGCCGTTTTTTGTTTCACATAGAAATGAAACTGACGATTCATGGCCTTTAGTTGTGTGCGCAATTCATCCACAATACTATATGGTTTAAGATTTTGCCATTTGTCAAGAGCATAGCGGGCGATCTTGATGGAATCAGCTTTGTCAGATTTAACTTTGCGAAGAGAGTCATTATTAAAGTTTTTGACTAGCTTAGGATTAACAGCACTGACAAACAGACCAGCTGCTGAAAATTGCTGAGCAAGTACTTCGTAATAGTGTCCGGTGTGCTCCATTACAATTCGTGATTCACCTTCGATAGAGTGAATAAGTTTAATTAGTGAAAGGATATCACTGGATGTGTGCTTGATCTCAAAAGGAGAGGATACAATCTCACCAAATGGTCTTAGAATTGTAACCATGCTTTTACCTTTTGAAACATCAATACCTACTGCGTTCATAAATTTGTCACTCCTTAAAAATATTACAATGGATAAATACCAGATTTACTCATTACCTGCTCAAACTACTGTGTGTGACACGAATGCACTTAATGTGATTCAACCTGCATAAAACGAACACTGTGAATGAGGAGCTGGTTATCAGTCTAAAGTACGGACGCTAAGTCCTAGTGATGAAGTCGATATACCATTGCATCCTACATTCTAACAGTTTAAGTAATGAGATGGATAAATCCTTACTGGATGTAAGGGGATTACCCATAAGTATATTGTAGTAGTGA
>ERZ772901.1250-NODE-1250-length-20464-cov-6.503552_pt1 | contig 20464 bp, 17 predicted proteins | sample MGYA00512123_ERZ772901 | MGnify/ENA primary metagenome ERZ772901 (study PRJEB29015, sample SAMEA2737711) | human gut metagenome | biome: human gut; feature: human-associated habitat; material: faeces | place: China | collected 2012 ...
TTTCATAATAGTTTAAAAAAATAGCTTTAATTTTACATAGTATATATTTAAATTTGGAATTATGTTTTTATAAATAATATTTTTAAATAATGGATAAAATAATATAAAAAGCATAAAGGTGATAAAATGAAAGATAAAGTGGTAAAAGAATTAAATAGATTTTTAACTGGTATTCATATGGGTGGGTCTACATTTAAGGATTATTTAGATAAAGCTGAAAATTTAGAATTAAAGGAGTGTTTAAGAGAAATAATAGAATCTTTTAAAAGGCATGAAGAAGCAATTACACATAGAATTGAACAGCTTGGTGGAAATGCAAGTGATTCTTTGGGGATAAGGGGAAATGTTGCTGAATTTTTTGAAAAGTTAAGCCTTATTCCTATTGATACAGATAGTGAAGTATGTGAACAGGCTATAAAAGCAATGCATATGGGAATTAAAAACACTAATAAATTCATAGAAGAAAATGAAAATATGGAAGAAAGCATATTAAATGATATTAATGGAGTAGTAAAGGATTATGATAATCATTTATTTAAATTAAACAATTTAAATACCAAGTTAAGCAAATATTAGTGAAATTTTCTGTCGTATGGTGTATACTTAGTTAGAGAAATTACGATTGTGAGGATTTTAATTATGAAGAATTTTAAAAAGTTATTAACTTTATTATGCTTAGTAACTATTGTTTTTACAATGCTTACTGGATGCGATAAAAAAGTAGAAATGGTTAGGGCTAATAGTGCAGAAGAAGTATTAAATTTATTTAATACATATAATTCAGAAAATAATGTTGAAGAAATGGTTAAATTGTATTCTAATGCATATATAAATTATATAGGTTATGATGCAAATCAAATAATAAAAAATATTAAAGCAAATAGAAAAGATGTAATTATTAATTCATCAACAACAAAAAGTATAGAAGATATAAATGATAATTTAAAAAAGGCTATAGTAAATATAAGTGCAGTAATAAATGGTGAAGAAACTAATGAGGATTATGAATATGCTTTAATTAAAGAAGAAAATGGATGGTCAATATCACCAGATGGAATAATAGATTGTGTTGAGTTTGATGTTCCTGCAAACGAAGATAAGCAATTAAATTTAAGATTGATAAAAGAAGGAGTAATGTTTAATGGTGCATTAATCCGTGTAAATTTATATAATAATACTAATAATACATATACTTTTGGAACTGAAGATGATAAAGCACAAATAATAGTAGAAACTTCAGAAGGTACATTTACTAGTGAAGTAGTGGAACCACAAAAAATAGATAAAAAGGTAAAGAGTTATTTTATAGCTAACATACAAGATTTAAAAGGTGACATAAAAAAAGTTACTGTTACATCAATTTATGATTTAGATAGCGATGGAAATCCATTAAAAGATAGTAAACGAGAAATTATAGTTTATAATAAGTAAAAATACAAATACCAGTAGCAATTAATTACTACTGGTATTTGTATTTTTTGCATTAAGAAAAGGGTATTTTTTCAAAACTTCATAATATTTATTTAACATTCCTAAATTAATAACATTATCAATAATAGAAAAATGTTTTTTAAAAGGTATGGTTTTTAATATATCACTGCAATTGATAATACAGTTTGAAATATAAAAGTCTATTTCATCAATATAAGATGAAAGAAAAGATTCAATATTTAAATTTTTATTATTAAATAAAGTTAGATAAGGATTAAAGTTATTGGTATTAGTATCATCTTGTAAATCATCAAGAGCATCAATTAAATAAATCCATTTACCAATAAAATAACCAAGATAATATAAACTTTCCCTTAAGGTTTTATTATCATCTTCAAAGGGATAAGGAAAACTACTTAAAACACAACCCATTATTTCACTAAATGGATGAGATATTTCATCTAATGAAGAAAAGGATTTTGTTTTTTCTAAATTTGAAATTAAGATTAAATTGTTTGAAATTTTATTGGCTATTGAGTTCAATTTAACAATACTTTTTTTTGTTGATGGAGAAAGTATTAATTTAAAAAACTTACTTTTTAAACTTTTGTCATCTTCTATGTTATCTTTTAGTTTATAATCAAATAGTAATATGCTTAAATTAGCACAATAATCTAAAGCATTGGTATCAGTTAATATTAAAATTTTTTTATTGGCATGCTTAATACATCTAACTTGTTTAATAAATATTTGATTACTAAATAAACCATCTAATAAAAAACCAATAAATGTTAAATCATAATTTAAGCAAAATCGTGGAATGTTTCCAAATTTATTTTTTATTTCATTACATAAGCCACAGTAATAGCTCCTAAAGTATTCAAATTCTTTAACTTTAAGTTCACTTTTAAGAGGTGTGATATAACCAAACATTAAAAATCTCCTTTAAAGGGCTTTAAAGTATTTGTTTAAGTTAATTAAGTTTAACACATTCCTCCGCCACCGTTACCACACATATTCATTCCGTTTCCACCGCCATTTAAAAGGCTTTGAAGTAATATATTTTGCATTGGATTTCCACCCATACCAGCCATATTATTTAAAGGATTATTTGCAGCATTCATATTACCATTCATAGGGTTAGCAGAATTCATAGGATTAGCAGAATTCATAGGATTAGCAGAATTCATAGGATTAGCACCACCCATATTAGCACCACTATTCATTAGCATATTTAATATATTAGGATCTATTCCGCCACCAGAATTTTTCCCACCGCACATATTAGCTTGATTGCTGCCAGTGCCGCCACACATATTGTTATTATTTGCAGCAGTATTATTTTGCATAGTACGAGCATAATTAGTTTTCATTTGTTTTACTTTTTTAGCTAAAACCATTAATGCTTCTTGATACTCTTCATTTTCAGGATTAAGTTCAGCAGCAATTTTTACATGATTAACTCCAGCTTTAAACCATCCTTTTTTTAATAAAACAAAACCTTCAAGGTAATTCCATTCAGCAGAAGATTTATCAGAAATTAAATTTAATTGAGTTTCAGCTGATAAAAATTGTTGGTTTTCTATTAAATCACGAATATCCTTATATTTATATTCGTTGATTAAAGAATTATAAGCTGTATTTAATTCAGAAATTTTATCTTCAGCAAGAGGTTCTTCGGAAGAACCTTGGTAATTACTTATATCATAGGTATTTGCAAGTGATTCATAAGCTGTTTTAATTTCGTCTAAAGAAGCATTAGGACGTATGCCTAGTACTTTATAAGGGTTCATATTAAATCTCCTTAAAAAGATTATTAAAGTCAATTATAATATATTCATAATAAGTTAAATAAGTGATTCATTAACCTAAATGCAGCTTATTAAATCACCACCAATACATTCGCAGCATTTATCCATACAAATAAGATCACAACAACTAAAATTTCCACAATCACAGCAACAATCATCACAACAACAGCAAACACAACCACGATTTCGTCTTCTGTAGCCATTGTTATAATAATCATCTGCATAATGTCTATGTCTTCTCATTAATGAAATAAGTTCATTTTTATATAATTCATTAGAAGGAGATAAATTTACTGCTTTTTTTAAATGATATAATGATTCATCAAACCAAGCCTTTTTCTTTAAAATTAATCCATAAAGGTAATGATAGTCAGAGTTTTTCTCTTTTATAGATGATAATATATTTTCAGCTTCTGTATAATTTCTATTATTTACTAAATTATTTATAGTATTAAACAATACTTCATTGTTTATTAAATATTCCAAGATAAACAGCTCCTTTAATTAATAATAAATTTAAAATATATTATTAATAGTATATACAGTTATGTAATATTAATAATAATAGAGTAATATAAAATAATTATACTATTATTTACTATTATAAGATATATGTGATAGAATTATAAAAAAAGCTATATAAGGAGAAGCATATGAAAAAATTATTTATTCAATATCCAAAATGTACAACATGTAAAAAGGCTAAGAAGTTTTTAATTGATAATAATATTGAATTTGAAGATAGAGATATAACTTTAAATAATCCAAATGAAGAGGAATTAAAAAAATGGATTAAATTAAGTGGCTTAGATGTTAAAAAATTCTTTAACACTTCAGGAATATTATATAGAGAAATGAATTTAAAAGATAAGCTAAAAGAAATGAATGAAGAAGAAATGATTAAGCTTTTAGCAACAGATGGAAAACTTATAAAAAGACCTTTATTAGTTTCAGAAGAAGGTATTTTAGTTGGATTTAAAGAAGACTCATATAAACAAATAATTTAATTTATTAAAATGTATCAAAATAATTTATTAAAAAATATTTTGATACATTTTTTTGGTTAAAAAATGTATTATATTATTAAAATTATGGTAAAATAAATGATAGTACTTTTTTAATAAAGATTATAGAATAGTTCATTTGATGAGGTGACTTAGTATGAATATTACGCAATTAAACGCTTTAATAATAAAAAAAGATTCTAATAATCGTCTTTATAGGGGATTAAGATGTTTTAAGGGTGACTTAGTACTTGAGATAAAATCAATAGTAGATGAAGAGTATGATTCTTTGGATATTTATGGGAAAGTGATGTCTGAAAGTGATTTTAATTTATATAATACAAATTTATCATTTGACTTAAAAAATAATGAGTTAATTTATACTGAGTGTAATTGTGCAGACTTTGGAGAAAATTGTGATTTTAATTCAACATATATTTGTAAGCATATAGGGGCTACATTTTATAAATTTCAAGAAGAAGTTAAAGAAAGAAGTAATAATAAATCAAAAAAATATATAAGAACTCTTTATGATAGCAATGATTATTCAGAAATATTACTAAGAACAATAAATAAAAATAATATTTCTGACAAAGAAAAAGCAAGCTTACAAATAAATTTAGCCCAAAGGGATGTAAATAGAGATAAATATTATTATGAACTTGATTTAAAAATAGGTATAAAAAAATATTATGTGGTTAAAAATATAGCCGAGTTAATAGAAGCTAGAAAATTTGGAAAGTTATTAAAATATGGAAAAGAATTTACATATGATCCAAATGTTCATTATTTTTCAGAAGAGGATGAGGATATTTTAAATTTTATAGAAGAATACATATCATTAAATGAACCATTTGAAAGAAGGTTTTCAGTTCAAAGAATAACAAAAAATGTTTTTGGAAACAATAAAACTTTATTTATACCACAAGCGGCTTTAAGAAGATTTTTTGATAATATAAATGATAAAACTATTATGTTTACACAAGGGCTTAATAGTATTTATGCAGAGGTATATAAGGAGGATTTGCCTATTGAATTTAACATAAATGAAGAAGATGGAGAAATTAAAATTTCATCTAATGAAGATATGCCAATAAAGTTAACATATAAAGGTGATGTATATCTTTATAATAATAAAATTTATTTGCCAAATAAAAAGCAAATAAAAAATTATAATTTTATAAATGATATTTTTTCTAAAAAACCAACAATAACATTTAAAAATAAAGAAAAGCAAGAAGTATTTAATAAGGTAATACCTGTATTTGAAACTATAAGTAAAGAAATAAATATAGATGAAAATTTAGCAAAAAATATTATAAAAGAAAAACCAAGTTTTGAAGTTTATTTTGATAGAGATAGAAAGAAAACATGGGCAACAATTAAAGCTATTTATGGAAATGTTAATTTTAATATATTAAAAAATGTTAAAGAAAATGAATATGTTATTAGAGATTTAAATGAAGAAAATGAAATAGAAAAAATATTAAATGAATTTTCATTTTATAGGAATAAAGATGTTTTTATGTTTAATGGAGATGATGAAAAATTATTTGATTTATTAAAAAATGATTTATCTTTATTAAAGGAAAAAGCTACTATATATTATTCAGATAGATTTAAAGAAAGAAGAGTATATGGAGCTTCATCATTAAATGCAAAAATATCAGAAGGAAGAGGAAATTATTTAGAATTTTCTTTTAATATAGAAAATGTAAATGAAAATGAATATAAGAAAATAATCAATGCTTTTAAGGATAATAGAAGATTTTTTAAGCTTAAAGATGAAAGTTTTGTAGACTTAAAAGATAAGGAAGTTATTAAATTACTTAATTTAATAGATAATTTAAGTGAGGATTCAAATATTAAATCTAATGAAATTAAAATACATAAAAGTAAGGCAGTATTTATTAATGAGAGTATAAAAGATAACAGTTTATCCTTCATACATGGTAAAAATATAGTAGAACATATTTCAAATAAAATAGAAAGTTTAACTGATATTAATTACGAAGTTCCTAAGGATTTAAAAGCTAAGCTTAGAGATTATCAATTAACAGGATTTAATTGGTTTAAAACATTAAGTTATTATGAGTTTGGAGGAATATTGGCAGATGAAATGGGATTAGGTAAAACATTACAAACAATTACCTTCTTATTATCTGAAAAAGGAAGGAAAAGTGTTATAGTAACCCCAACATCATTAATATATAACTGGAAAAGTGAATTTGAAAAATTTGCACCAAATTTAAATATTAAAATAATTCATGGAAATAAAGAAGAAAGAATTTTTACAAAAGAATATATTAAGGAGTATGATGTATTACTTACAACTTATGGTACCTTAAGAAATGATTATAATTTATATGAAGATATAAATTTTGATTATTGTATAATTGATGAAGCTCAAAATATTAAAAACTCTTTATCTCAAAGTAGTGAAGTTGTTAAAAAATTAAATGCAAAAGTTAAGTTTGCATTAACAGGGACTCCAATTGAAAATAATCTTATGGAGTTATGGTCTTTATTTGATTATATAATGCCAGGATATTTATATTCAAAGAAGAAATTTCAAGATAAATTTATTAAAAATGAAAAAGGAATTATTGAATTAAAAAAATATATAAAGCCTTTTATTCTTAGAAGATTGAAAAATGATGTTATGAGTGAATTACCAGATAAAATAGAAAAAAGATATGTAGTAGAAATGACTAAGGAACAAAAGAAGGTTTATAAGACATATATAGATGATATCAAAAATAAGATGAAAGAAAAGGATCTAACTAAAGATAAGATAACTATTTTTTCTTATTTGACTAAGCTAAGACAATTAGCTTTAGACCCAGGAATACTTGTTGATGGGTATATGGGGGGAAGTGGTAAGATTGATGTTACTGTAGATTTAATAAATGAATTTATAAATAACAATCATAAAATATTATTATTTTCACAATTTACATCTGTTCTTGATAGTATAAAAACTATATTTGATGCAGAAGGAATAGAATATTTTTATTTAGATGGTAGTACAAAAGCTTCTGAGAGAGTTTCATTAGTAAATGAATTTAATAATTCAAATAAAGTTAAGGTGTTTTTAATTTCGCTTAAAGCTGGAGGTACAGGACTTAATTTAACTTCTGCAGATGTTGTTATTCATTTTGATCCATGGTGGAATCCTGCAATTGAAGATCAAGCAACAGATAGAGCTCACAGATTTGGGCAAAAAAATGTTGTTGAAGTTATTAAACTTATATCAAAGGGAAGTATTGAAGAAAAAATAATTAAGCTTCAAGAAAGTAAAAAAGAAATTATTAATGAAATAATGAATGGAAATTATACTAATGGAGGATTCTTAAGTAGTTTAGATGCAGATGAAATAAAAGAATTATTTAGTTAATTAATAAAAAAAGAATGATATTTTTGTGAAATATCATTCTTTTTTGTTTATATCATTTTTTTAATTACTCTACAGTTACTGATTTTGCAAGGTTTCTTGGCTTATCAACATCACAACCTTTTTGTTTTGCAACATAGTAAGAAATTAATTGAAGTGGAACAACACTTATAAGTGGAGTTAATATATCAATAGTTTTTGGAATATAAACTAAATCATCAACAACTTCCTTAGTAGTTGTATCTCCTTCATTTACAACTGCAAATATATTTCCACCTCTTGTAGAAACTTCTCTTACATTACTAATCATTTTATCCTTTAATGATTCTTGAGTTAATAAAGTTATAACTGCAGTATTTTTTTCTATTAATGCTATAGGTCCATGTTTTAATTCTCCACCAGCATAAGCATCACAGTGTATATAAGATATTTCTTTAAGTTTCAAAGATCCTTCCATTGCAACTGCATAATCAAGACCTCTTCCTAAGAAGTACATATCTTTGTGATTATAATGAGTAGAAGCAAATTTTTGAAGAGAATCTTTCATTTTTAATACTTTATCAATTTTATTTGGTATTTGTAATAATTCTGCTTTAATTGTTTCAATTTCTTCATTAGTCATAGTTTCTTTTAATGAAGCAAAATATAAACCTAAGATATAAAAAGCAGCTAATTGAGTAACATAAGCCTTTGTTGAAGCAACTGCTATTTCAGGACCAGCTAATGTATAAAATACATCATCAGCTTCTCTTGATACAGATGAACCTACAACGTTTGTTATAGCTAAAACTCTTGCACCTTGTTTTTTACTATCTCTTAAAACAGCTAAGGTATCAGCAGTTTCACCAGATTGAGATACAACAATTATTAATGTTTTGTTAGTTACCATTGGCTCTCTATATCTAAATTCTGATGCTATATCAATTTCAACAGGTATTTTAGCAAATTTTTCAATTACTGTTTTTCCAACTAAACCTGCGTGATAAGCAGTTCCACAAGCAACTATATAAACTCTATCAAAGTTTTCTAATTGTTCCTTTGTGAAAGATATATTATCTATTGAAATTTCTTTTCCTAAAGCAATCTTACTAGCTAAAGTATCTTTAACAGCTCTTGGTTGTTCATGAATTTCTTTTAACATGAAATCCTCAAAACCACCTTTTTCAGCTGCATCAATATTCCAAGTAACATGATAAATTTCTTTTTCTATTTTTTCGCCATCTTCATTTCTAAGTTCAACACCATTAGGAGTTAGTATGGCAAACTCTTTATCTTCTAAAAGATAAACATCTCTTGTATGATTTAAAACAGCAGGTATATCTGAAGCAATAAAGCTTTCATCTTTACCTAAACCAACTATAAGAGGACTGTCTTTTCTTACAGCAATTAATTTATTTGGCTCATTTTTAGCTATTACACCAATAGCAAAGCTTCCTTCAAGTTTAGAAGTTGCTTTTACTACAGCTTCAAATAAATCATCTTTATAATAGTAATCAATTAAGTTTGGTATAACTTCTGTATCTGTTTCTGAAAAGAATTTATATCCCTTTGAAGATAACCATTCTCTTAATTTCATATAATTTTCTATAATACCATTATGAACTACACTAATTGTAGCATTTTCTGTAGTATGAGGATGTGAATTTACATCAGATGGTTCACCATGAGTAGCCCATCTAGTATGACCAATTCCAATATGACCATTAACAGGTTTTTCTTTTAAGCTTAATGCTAAATTATTTAAACGACCTTTGAATTTTCTAACATTAATTCCTTCATTTAAAATTGCAACACCTGCAGAGTCATAGCCTCTGTATTCTAATTTTGATAATCCTTCTACTAATAGATTAGACGCTTGTCTTTTTCCTACATATCCAACTATTCCGCACATAATAAATAATCTTCCTTCCATTATTAAAATATTTTTTAGAGTTTATTGTAATTTTTAAATGACAGTATTAAAAAGGGTATACTAGTACTAGGACATTTAAAAAAACAATGAAGGTTTTAACACCAGACTAGAATTGTGCTACAAATCACTTTGTAGTTTTGCTAGTCGTTAACGGTAGTGCGATACCGTGGGGCACCCGCCGAAGAATTCGATACTCCCCATCCTCGTCAACTTAAGTGAGACCCCAAATCTTCGATTTGGTTGGTCGAACTTACTCAGCGTAAGCTGAGTTTCCTTTAAAAAATCAAACTTTTGGTTTAATTAAATGATTTAAAAGCTAGTTAGCTATATCCACTTAAGTTCTGGCGCTTTTATGAAATTATAATTTGTTGTATTACTATAATAATCACATCCTTCGTTAATTATTTAGTATACCTGTTCATAATTCTAACACAAAATTATGATTTGTCTATAGTTTAGGTATAACTATTATGAAAATTTATCCGAAAATAAAAATTATAATAATACATTATATGGATTTAAAATAAAAATGTCATAAGTTCATATAGAAAAAATATTCAGCCTAATTTTAGGAGGAAATATATTAAAATTTAAATGTAAATAGGGTAAATGTATAAATTATAAATTATCTGGCAAGAATATCTAAGAGAGTTTAAAAACAGGAGGTAATGTGAAGTGTCAGGTTTAGAAATTAATAAAAGACCAACAGATATTCCAAATAGTGCAAAAAAATCAAGAAAACATGGTAAGGTACCAGGTGTTTTATATGGGAAAACAATAAAAAACTTAGCATTTGAAGTAGGAGAAATTGAATTAGCTCATGAAATAGGAATTAATGGGCAACATGGAGTTCTTGAATTTTCTTTAGATGGAGAAAATCATAAAGGCTTAATAAAAGAAATTCAAAAAGATCCAGTTACAAATAAAATTATTCATTTGGATTTAGAAGAAGTAAGAGGAAATGAAAAGGTAATTTCTTCTGTACCAATACATTATATTGGTGAAGAATTTCTTAATAAGAAAGGTATTGTATTACAAAAAGAAAAAGATAATGTAAAAGTTGAATGTTCAGCTGAAGCAATACCTAAATATATAGATTTTAATGTAGGTACAGGAACTGTTGGGTCTGTATATAAATTTGGAGATTTAGAAGTTGCATCAGAAATATCAATTTTAGATGATTTAAATTCAGTAATTGCTTCTATAAGTTATGAACGTAAGACAGTTAGTGATGATATGGATGAAGCACAAGAAGCTGATATAAAAGATGTAGCAGAATAAAAAATATATGCAAAAAATAAGGGGCTGTCGCACTAAAATTTTTATACACAATATATTGTTTTAAAAAATAAAAATCAACACAACATATTGTAGTATTTATTCTTAATGCGACATCTTCTTATTTTTTTATTTAATTTTATATAAATTTGGTATATAATAACTAAGGGATATACTATTGAAAATGTTTAGGAGGGAATAAAATGAATTATAAAGAGAAGTATAATGAGTGGTTAAACTCAAAAGTAATATCAGAAAGCGTAAAAGAAGAACTAAGAGGAATTACAGACGAAAAAGAATTGGAAGATAGATTTTATAAAGAATTAGATTTTGGTACAGGTGGACTAAGAGGGGTTATAGGATATGGTTCTAACAGAATGAACGTTTACACTGTATCAAAGGCAACACAAGGCTTTGCTAATTATTTAAATAAAAACTTTGAATCACCAAAGGTTGCAATTGCATATGATTCAAGAAATATGTCAAAGGAATTTGCTGAAGCAGCAGCTTTAACTCTTTGTGCAAATAATGTAAAAGTATATTTATATGAAAGCTTAAGACCAACACCAATGCTTTCTTTTGCAACGAGACATTTAAGTTGTCAAGGTGGAATAGTAATTACAGCTTCACATAATCCAAAAATATACAATGGATATAAAGTATATGATGAATTCGGTGGACAAGTTACAGACGAAAAGGCTGGACTAATTATTAATGAAGTAAATAGCATAGAAAATTATGAAGATATAAAGACTATTTCTTTAGAAGAAGCAATAAAAGACAATCTTTTAGAATATATAGGTGAAGATGTAGATAAGGCTTATCTTGAAGAAGTAAAAGGTCTTACTATAAGAACAGAATTAGTTAAAGAGCATGCTAAAGACTTAAAGGTTATATATACTCCAATTCATGGTAGTGGAAATATGCCAGTTAGAAGAGTTCTTAAAGAATTAGGATATGAAAATGTTGAAGTTGTAAAAGAACAAGAAAAACCAGATGGTAATTTCCCAACAGCTTCTTATCCAAATCCAGAAAATCCACAAGTATTTGAATTAGCTTTAGAAATGGCTAAAACAAATACTCCTGATATCATATTTGGTACAGACCCAGATTGTGATAGAATAGGTGTTGTTGTTAAAGAAAATAGTGGGGAATATAAAGTTTTAACAGGAAATCAAACAGGTCTTTTATTAACAGATTATATATTATCATCACTTAAAGAAGAAGGAAAATTACCTTCAAATGGAGTTGTTATTAAAACTATCGTAACAAGTGAAGGTGCAAGAGCTATAGCTAATTACTATGGTGTTGAAATAATGGATGTTTTAACTGGATTCAAATATATTGGAGAAAAAATAAGACAATTCCAAGAAAAGGGAGATAAGAAGTATTTATTTGGATTTGAAGAAAGTTATGGATATTTAGCTGGAGAATTTGTTAGAGATAAAGATGCTGTTATAGCTTCTATGTTAATAGCAGAAATGACACTTTATTATAAAGAACAAGGAAAATCTTTATATGAAGCTTTAATTGAACTTTATAATAGAATTGGATTCTTTAAAGAAGACTTAATTTCAATTGAGTTAAAAGGTAAAGAAGGGCAAGAAAAAATTAGTAAGTGCTTAGATTTATTAAGAGAAACAGCTTTAACAGAAGTTGATGGAGTTAAAGTTGCAACTAGACTTGACTATAAGTTAAGTAAAGAAGAAAATTTAGAAAGCAATACAGAATTTGTTATTAACTTACCAAAATCAAATGTATTAAAATACATTTTAGCTGATGGTTCATCATTTGTTGTTAGACCTTCAGGTACAGAACCAAAAATGAAAGTTTATTCAGCAGTTAAGGGAGAAAGTTTAACAAATGCTGAAGAAAAGTTAAAGAGATTTAACGAAAAGGTTATGGAAATTATAAATGAAAAATTAGCATAATAAAAGGGCTGCTGGTATTCCAGCAGTTTTTTTATTTTACTTAATTAATTTGAAACTTTTAAGGTAATAATGTATTATGAATAATGAAATAATTTACTAAAGGAGTGTAATTTATGGAGTATAAGGCAAAAATTAAGGAAAGAATGAGTAAATTATTATTTTTAGAAATGAATAAAGATGGATTTAAAGAAAATATAGGAATACCATCATATGTTACTTTTAAAAATAAAGATTTATATTTACCAATTAGTTCTGAATACATAAGTTCAAATATAAATGATGAAATAAAGATAAAGAACTTACCAATATACTATTTTATAGAAGGAATGTTTATAGCAATTGGTGCAGACGAAAATTTAAGATTTAATGATGATTATGAGTTAATTTTAGATTATATAAAAGATACAGAAAATTGTATTAAATCATTAATAAGCAAAAGAATACAAGAAGAAAGATATTTAGATGCTTATCTTTTATTAAAAGGATATTATTCATATTCAAAGGACCTTGAAGTTATGAAAAAAATACTTCTTGTAGGTGAAACTATAAGAGAACAGGATAGTAGCTTTAAGGATATATTATTAGATGATATTGAATATTGCATTACAAATAATTTAAAAATAGCAGAACCATATTTATATAAAGCAATTGTTCTTAAAAATGAAGGTGATTTTAAGGCTGCAAGAGTTGCAATTAATGAATATATAAATAAGGGTGGCAAGGTAACTAAAGAGGTTGAAATAATAAATACTGATATACAAAATATTTCAGATTATGAAAATGCAATTGAATTATTAGCTGAAGAGCCAGCAAAGGCAGTTGAAATATTATTAAGACTTGCAGGAGAATTTGAAGAAAATCCCCTTATTTATTATTACTTAGGAATTGCTTTTAGAAAATTAGAAGATTATCACAAGGCTATTTATTACTTAAAAGAAAGTGTAAAGAGAGAAAGTGGAATACTTGAAGTTATAGTTGAATTAGGTTTAAATTATGCTTGTATTAATGATTTTGAAGAAGCTATTAAATTCTTTAAAAAAGCATTTGAAGCATCTAGAGATGTTGAAATTTGTACTAATATTGTAATGTGCTATTTAAATATTAATGATTTAGAAAATGCAAAATTACATTTAGATATAGCTAAAAATTTAAATCCTGATGATGAAATAGTAAAACAATTAGATACTATGATTAACAAGGAGCAATAAGGGAAGAGAGTATATGGGTAAAGCTGAAAGATATAGAAATATAGATATGTTAGGTTATAAAATTTTTGCTTCTGATATGAATAGCTGCTTAGAAAAAGTTTTTTCCATGAAAAAGGTTCATATTGTATCAGGAAATCCAGAAGTATTATATGTTGGATTAAATAATAAAGAATTATTTAAAAATTTTATATCTGATAAGTCAGTAATAATACCAGATGGAGTTGGAGTTCAAATAAGTGCAAAAATATTAAAGACTCCAGTAAGGGAAAAAATAGCAGGAATAGAATTAATGAAAAAAATACTTGAAAAATGTGAGAAAACAGGAGAAAGTATTTATTTATTAGGAGCAAGTGAAGAAAATTTAAAGGCTTGTGTTGCTAATATAGTTAGGGATTTTCCTAAAATAAATATTGCTGGATATCATAATGGTTTTTTTGATTTAAATAATCCAAAAGAAATATTAGAAGAAATAAAAGAAAAGAAACCAATGGCAATTTTTGTAGCAATGGGATGTCCAAGACAAGAAAATTTTATTGTGAAATATATGGATGAATTACCTTGTAAAATATTTATGGGGGTTGGTGGAAGCTTTGATGTTATTGCAGAAAAGGTTAATAGGGCACCAAGATGGATGATTAATATAGGTATGGAATGGGCTTATAGAGTATCCAAGGAACCGTGGAGAATAAAGAGGCTTGGAAGTATTCCTAAATTTATAGGAATTGTTATTAAAAATAGGGGTAAAAAATATGAAAGGTAGCAAAATATTTAAAGCAGCATTTATTGTAATGATTATAAGCATAATAAGTAGATTTTTAGGTTTATTTAGAGATATGCTTGTAAGCTACCAATTTGGTATGAATATGTATACAGATGCTTATAAAGCAGCTGTATCTGTACCAGAAACTGTTTTTACTATTGTTGGGCTTGCTATATCCACTGTATTTATTCCTATGCTTAGTAAAGTCAAGTATGAAAAAAATAAAGAAGAAATGTTTAAATTTTCTAATAATATAATATCCATATTATTAGTAATATCTATTATTGCATTTTCTTTAGGGTTTGCATTTACAAGAGAAATAGTTTCTTTTATGTTTGATGGGTTTAGTAATGAAAAATTTATACTTACAGTTTTTTTAACTAGAATAACATTATTTAATCTTTTGTTTTTATCAATAAACGCTTGCTATACGGCAATGCTTCAAGTATGTGAAGATTTTGTTATACCATCAATTTTAGGAATGTTTTTTAATGTACCAATGATAATTTATTTATTATTTTTTTCAAATATAAATATTATTGGACTTACAATTGCAAATGTTATTGGTAACTTTTTAAGAGTTGCAATTCAAGTTCCAGTTTTATATAAATATGGATATAAATTTAAATTATTTATTGATTTAAAAGATGAAAGAATTAAAAGGATTTTAATATTAATTATTCCTGTAATAATTGGATCAGGAGCTAATTCATTAAATATGGTAGTTGATATGAAAGTTGCATCATCATTGGGAGATGGAGCTGTTAGTGCTTTAGATTTTGCACAAAAGATAATAGTTTTTGCTAATACTGCAATAACAACAGCAATTGTATCGGTAATGTATCCTTTAATGGCAAATAAGTTAAATGAAGGAGATAATGAAGGTTTTGTAATGTATTTATCAAAATCTGTTTCAATAATAGCATTATTATTAGTACCAATTTCATTTGGATTTATATTGTTAAATAAAGAAGTTATTAGTATTTTTTATGAAAGAGGTAATTTTACAGCTTCTGATGTAGGATTGACTTCATTGGCATTTTTAGGTTATTCATTAGTATTACCATTTACAGGAGTAAGAGACATATTAAATTCTTCATTATTTTCAATGCAAAAAACTAAGGTTACAACGATGAATGGTGTTATAGGGGTTATTGTAAATATTATTTTAAGCATTACATTATCAAAGATATATGGAGTTTTTGGAGTGGCAATGGCTTCAACCATATCATCTATAGTAACTGCAGTACTTTTATTTATTTCTACTAGAAGACTTGTAGGTAATTTTGATGTTGTACCTATGATAATAAAGTTATTAAAAATACTTTTAGCTGCAATAATGATGTTATTTGTATTAGTTGCATTAAATAATGTGTTAAACCTTGATAATAAAATAATAATCATTTTAGTTAATGGAACTGCAGGTATACTTATATATTCTATATTATGTAAGATATTAAAAATTGAGGAATTTAATGAAGCGATAGATATGATAAAAAATAAGGTATCTAAAAAAGCGCCTAGGAGGAAAATATGAAAATATTATTTATAGCATGTTATTCACCATTAATAAATAATTCTGCATCTATAGAAACACTACAATATTTAAATAATTTAGCTAAAATAGATGAAAATGAAGTTCACTTATTAACGGTGAACTTCCCAAAGAATTCAATTTATTATGATGAGTATATACTTAGCATGTTAAACGAAAAAGTGAAGATGCATATAATTTCAGGAGGTAAAATCTTTGAAAAAATTATGCCAAAGAAGCCTAGCAATAAAGCTGAAGTAAATTCTTCACAAAATAATAAAAGTTTTATAAAAAGTATGCTTAAAAAAGGAAAATCTATAATTGCAGTACCAGATATGTATTTTAATTGGGCTAAAGCAGCATCAAAGTATGGAATAGAATTAATGAAGAAAGAAAAATTTGATGTTATGTTTTCAATGCATGAACCGCCATCAAGTCATATTTGTGCAATGAAAATTAAAGAAGAGTTTAAAGATTTACCATGGGTAACTTATTGGAGCGATCCATGGCTTAAAGATTCAACAAGAGAAAATATAAGTCCAGTAAGAAGAAAATATGAACAATCATTTGAAAGAAAAGTTGTTAATTTAAGTGACAGATTTATTTTTGTAACTAAGGCTAATAGAGATGATTATGTAAATTCATATAATATTCCAATAGAAAAAACATTTATAGTAACTAGAGGATATGATGAAAAGCAATATAAAGAAATAAAGGAAAAATCAAATCCTAAGCTTATAGAAAAGGAGAAAATAAATTTTGTTTATGCAGGAGAAATTTTTTCAAAGCTTAGAAATGTTAATCCATTTATAGATGCTTTAAATGTAATTAAAAATGAAAATATTGATTTATACAATAAATTAAATATTATGTTTTTTGGAAATATTGATAGTGATGAAGTTAAAAATAAATTAAATGCTATTGATAAAGTTAGTGTTTCACCGAGAATTCCATATGATGAAGCTTTGGGATATATGCTTAATAGTCAAGTGCTTTTGTTATTTGGAAATAAAAATTCAAAACAAATCCCAGCTAAGGTTTATGATTACTTTGGTGCAGAAGGACTTATTTTTGTTATTCTTGGAGATAAAAATGATCCTATAAAAGATGTAGTGAAAAATAAAGAAAAGTGTATTGTTGTCAATAACAATGTTGATGAAATTGTTAATGGAATCAATAAAATAGCATCTATGATTGAATTGGGAATAAAGCATGGAGCTATAGAGGAATATAAATGGCAGTACATTTCTAAAAGACTTAATGATATATTAAGGGGGTAATCATTATGCATGTTATGTTTATACCTTCTTGGTATGATAATTCAAGAAATAAAGTTCATGGTAGTTTTTTTAGAGAACAAGCTAATAAACTTCAAGAAAGTGGAGTAAAAGTAACTGTTGCTTATAACGAAATATGGCCATTAACATTAATGGGCAAAATAAAAGAAAAAAGTGGATTGTTTTTTGAAATTGAAAAAGGATTAAGAACTTATAGATATAAAAATTATAATTTTATACCTAAAAGTTCATTAATGTTTAATGTATTTGATAAAAGAATGGAAAAGTTATATAAGGAAATTACTAAAAAAGAAGGTAAAATAGATATTATACACGCTCAATCATCACTATGGGGTGGAATAAGTGCAGCTTATATAGCAAAAAAATATAATATTCCATTAGTTATTACTGAACATTCTTCTGTAGAAAGAGGAGTTTATGTAAGAAAAAGCTATTATAAAAGAATTATAGATTCTTATAAAACTGCAGATAAGATAATAACAGTTGGAAATGGCTTAAAGAAGGAAATTGAAAAATTAGCAGGAAGAAATGATATAGAGGTTATTGGAAATCTTGTTGATTTATCTTTATTTGATATTAGAAATGTTAAAAAAGAAAATAATGATTTTACATTTTTCAGTGTTGCATTTTTAGAAGGTGAAAAAGGGTTTGATACATTAATTAAATCTTTTGCAAAAGTATATAAAAATAAAAATGTTAAATTAGTCATAGGTGGAGATGGAAGTCAAAAGGAATGGCTAAAGGGAATAGCAAAGGAAAATGGAGTAGAACCACAAGTATTATTTACAGGAGCATTATCTAGAGAAGAGGTAGCAAGTTGGATGAATAAATGTGATGTATTTGTACTACCTTCAAGATATGAAACCTTTGGAGTTGTATATATTGAAGCTTTAGCAAGTGGAAAACCAGTAATAGCAACATTTAATGGTGGAGCAGAAGATATAATAAATGAAGAGGTTGGAGTATTAGTTGAAATAGATAATGTAAATAAATTAGCACAAGCTATGGAAAAGGTAAGGGAGAATTATAATAAATATAATCCAGAAAGTTTAAGAAATTATTGTACTGAAAAGTTTAGTGCAAATGTTATAATAAAAAAAATAATAAATGTTTATAAAAAAGTTATAAGATAAAGAGGTGTTAATATGTATTTTAAGGATTATTCAATAGATAAGTTTTTATATGAATTAAAAACAGATTTACCATCACCAGGAGGCGGAAGTACAGCTGCATTAGTTTCAGCATTAGCAGGAGCTTTAAATTCTATGGTATATTCATTTACTGTAGATAAAAAATCATTTGAAAATTTAAATCATGAAAATAAAGAAAAAATGAAAAGTTTAAAAGTAAAATGTGAAGAATTTATAAGTAAAAGTATTTCCTATATGGAAACAGATAGGGAAACCTTTACAGCGTTAATGGATACATTTAAACTTCCAAAAGAAAGTGATGTAGAAAAGAAATATAGAACACAAATGATTAAAGAAAAGACGATAGCAGCAATGGAATCCCCTTTAAATTTAGCTAAAGATTCGTTAAAATTTTATGATAATATAGATTTTGCTATTGAATTTGGAAATAAGAATTTAACATCTGATGCTATAGTAGCAGCAATACTTTTACATTCAGCTATAGAAAGTGCAGTAGTTAATGTTTTTGTAAATTATAATAGTTTATATAATAAAGAAGGATATGAAAATATTCCAGAAGAATGTAGAGAAATAATTAAAAAGTCATTAGATAAAAAAGAAATTATAGTTAAAGAATATGGAATATAAATAATAAAGCTGTAATATAAGTTTTTCAACTTTATATTACGGCTTTATTATTTTGAAATACTTAGGTTTTATATATTAATTTTTATTGTGATTGGTATTCAGGTAAATCAGTAAGAGGTTTAAATTCATAGCCATCAGCTCTAATTTGTTGTATTACAGTTTTTAAAACAGCAGTATTTGTTTTTGAAACTGCATGTAATAACATTATGCATCCAGGATGAACACCTTGTGTTATTTTTTTTATAGCGACTTCTTCGCTAGGCTGATTGTCTATAATCCAATCTTTGTAGGCAAAACTCCAAAAAATACTTTTATATCCTAAATCATTAGTTTTCTTTAATGAATTAATAGAATATTTGCCCATAGGTGGTCTAAAAAATTTAGGCATATCGCTACCAACGACTTCTTTGTAAGCATTTTCTACATCTATAAATTCAGCTTTGAATTTTTGTGGATCTGTAACACTTGCCATTGATGGATGGTGGTTAGAGTGATTACATACTAAATGACCTTCATCAGCCATTCTTTTAACTATTTCAGGATTTTGAACTATATATGGTTTTACAACAAAAAAAGCAGCAGGAACTTTTTCATCACGAAGTATATCTAATATTTTTGCTGTATATCCATTTTCATAACCTTCATCAAAAGTTAAGTAAATTACTTTTTCATTAGTATCGCCTAAATAATAAGCATTATATTTAGATAAAAGTCCTGTTGCTTCTTTAGGACATTCAGGCATTAAATCTTTGCCCCTGTTAACAAAGTACCAATTCAATTCAAAATCATCACCGATTGAATATTTTGAATAAGCATAGGCATTGCTTACAATTAAAGAAATTAAAACAAAAATTGATACTAATAAAAAGGAGAATTTATTTTTTTTCAACATTATCACCTCCTAATAATATCTTTTGTAGAGCCGAAAATATTACACATGGAAAATAAAGAAAATATATAGAAAAAATTGACAAGAAGATATTAAAGGAATATAATGGAAATATATTATTAATGAAGGAGGTAGGAATATGTTAAAATCTTATATAAATTTAAAAGAAATGTTTAATTTAATTATAAGTAAATATAACAATAATATTTTTAATAACCCTATCTCTAGGAGTCTTT
>ERZ772901.1260-NODE-1260-length-20361-cov-3.140747_pt1 | contig 20361 bp, 15 predicted proteins | sample MGYA00512123_ERZ772901 | MGnify/ENA primary metagenome ERZ772901 (study PRJEB29015, sample SAMEA2737711) | human gut metagenome | biome: human gut; feature: human-associated habitat; material: faeces | place: China | collected 2012 ...
CAAGGAATTAGGTCTTAATAAACTTGCCCTTGCCGGTGGTGTATCAGCTAATAAGCACTTAAGAACAGCTATGGAACAGGCTTGTAAAGAAAACAACATTGAATTTAATGTACCTAAGCCAATATTGTGTACAGATAATGCTGCTATGATTGGTAGTGCCGGTTACTATGAATTTATGAAAGGCAATACAGCTACAATGGATATAAATGCTTACCCTAGTTTAAAATTAGGCGAGTCAGCTTTCCACAAAAACTAAAAAATAGCATATAATCAAAAGGGACTTATGCACAATTCTTGAGAACTTTATTCTCCATTGTGTATAAGTCCATTTTTAATATAAAATCAAAAATTTTTAATTTATCCACATTTACAATTCCACTTATTCTAAAATGTGTATAACTTGCTATTTAAAAAATTAGAATTGGTACAAAAAAAGACCTATGGCAAACCATAGGTCTTGATTTATGAAAATTACTTTCTGCCGTACTTCTTGTTGAACTTTTCAACACGACCGCCAGCATCGTTAAGGTTCTTCTGATTACCTGTATAGAATGGGTGGCACTTAGAACAAACTTCAACTCTGATTTCTTCCTGAGTAGAACCGATTGTAAATTCGTTACCACAGTTACACTTAACCTTAGCCTGATAATACTTTGGCTGAATTGCTTCCTGCATGTCTTACACCTCCATAAAAATTGGGATACATTTTGGCATCCCCTCGACATTATAACGAAGTAATTATATCACACAGCTTGACTCAATGCAAGCATTTTTTATTTATTGTTACTAAGTTTGAGAATAGCTTTCACAAAATCCTCATTATTGTCAGTTTTAACTAATAAGTCCATTACCTGTTCAGTAACTTCCTGATTAGTCATAGAACCACTAAATGACTTTCTGAGGAAGTATACAGCATCTAACTCGTCCTTTGAAAGGAGTAATTCTTCACGTCTTGTACCGGACTTAGCCATATTAACAGCAGGGAAAATGCGTTTTTCAGACATCTTTCTGTCTAACACAAGTTCCATATTGCCTGTACCCTTAAATTCTTCAAAGATAACATCGTCCATCTTAGAACCTGTTTCCACAAGGGCAGTTGCAAGTACAGTAAGGCTACCACCTTCTTCAATATTACGAGCAGCACCAAAAAATCTCTTTGGCATATAAAGTGCTGCTGGGTCAAGACCACCTGAAAGTGTACGACCACTAGATGGTACAGTAAGGTTGTACGCTCTTGAAAGACGAGTAATGCTGTCTAAAAGTACAACAACGTCTTTCTTCTGTTCAACCAATCTCTTAGCTCTTTCAAGAACCATTTCTGCCACTCTCTTGTGGTGTTCTGGCTGTTCATCAAATGTAGAATATATAACATCAACATTACCCTGAATACTTCTCTGCATATCAGTTACTTCTTCTGGACGTTCGTCAATAAGAAGTACAATTACAAATACATCAGGATGATTGTGAGTAATAGCATTTGCTACCTTTTTGAGAAGTACAGTTTTACCAGCCTTAGGTGGAGCAACTATCATACCTCTCTGACCCTTACCAATAGGAGCCATAATATCTATAATTCTTGTAGAAAGTTCATTTTTACTTGTCTCAAGCTTAAGTCTTTCTGTAGGAAAAATAGGTGTTAAGTCTTCAAAATTAGGACGCTTTGCAACACTCTGAGTAGGCTCACCATTTACGTGAGTAAGGAAAAGCATAGCAGGGAATTTTTCATTCTCCTTTGGCTTTCTGAGTCTACCTACAAGTTTGTCACCTGTTCTAAGGTTAAAACGTCTTATCTGAGATGGAGATACATAAATATCCTTTGTACCAGGAAGGTAATTTTCTACTCTCATAAAGCCATAACCTTCTGTAAGTACTTCAAGAATACCTTCTCCAACAATACCACTATCTAATTCCTTTAAATAATCGCTGTTTCTGTTGTTGTTTTCTTCCTTAGGCAATGAAGTAGGTGCTACTTTTTCAAGCACGTCAATAAGTTCTGCCTTTTTATATCTTGTAATACTTCCAATGCCCTTTTCTCTTGCAAGTTCTCTAAGTTCCACAAGAGTCATTTCTTTATAATCCATATTTCCTCCAAAATTAAGGAATAATCAATTCCTGACCAGGATGATAGGTACTGGATTCATTCATATTATTTGCTTTAAGAATTTTGCTCCAGTTTTCCTTTGTATATTCCCCGTAAACACTCTTACAAATTTTTTCGCCTGTATCTCCACTCTTAACTGTATATGTAGTACCAGAAGCAGTTGCTCCTGTTAAGTTTGATGATGTACCATCACTATTTACTATCTGAACAGCCTGAGTATTATTATTTCCAGAGTTTACAACAGCTGTTGTAGCACTTTCTGTTACTTTTTCTGTAGTAGCTACTGTAACTTCCTGTGTAGTAATCTCGCTAGTTATATCCTCAACAATAGCTGTTGTTTCCTCAGTATTATTACCAGCTATTTTATTGAGCTGTTCTCTTGTAGAATCAAGCTGTGACTTATAGCTATAGCACATAGCTGCAAGAGCAGTTACAGCAACTACAAGAATAACAATCAATGCACCAATGAAGAATTTCTTTAAACCTGAACCTTTTCTGTACTCATCGTCAAAGTCATCATAATCATCTTCTTCTTCATCTTCGTCGTCAAAATCCTCATCATCGTCATAATCTTCATCTTTATCCTTATCATTATGACCAGACTCGTCTTCAACTTCATCATCATCTTCTTCGATTTCTTCGTCATCATCTTCGAAATCGTCTTCTTCATCTTCGTCTTTTTTCTTTTTCTTCTTGAAAAGACCAAAAAGACCCTTCTTTGGCTTATCTTCTGTATCCTCAAAATCGTCTTCGTACTCGTCATCTTCTTCCAAGTCTTCATCTTCGATTTCTTCGTCTACAGATTCCTCTGCATTTTTCTTGCCCTTTTTCTTTTCCTCAATGAAACGTCTACGACGACTAGGTATAACGTCTTCTTCTACCTCTGCCTCTGTTTCAGTTGTAATAGCATTGAGAACTTCTTCTTCCTTAGTCATATCATTATCCTCCTGTGATACAGGCTGAGTTTCCTCTGCCTCATTATCTTCAGCACTTGTAAGGTTATCATCTGATATAACCTCACTAGCATCTATTAAAGGCTTATCTAATATTACTGTCTTTTCTGCTACGTAAGTATTTTTGTTATCGTCCTTTTCTTTGAACTTAGTTGGATAATCTTCCTCAGTGTGATTTTCATGTTCTTCAATTTCATCAGCAATATTGTTAATGCTTTCTTCTGGAACAGAAGTAACAGTTATAGTACTTTCACCTATAGGTTCTGTATCCTCACTTGCAACATCTTCAACATCTGAAGTTTCTTCCACTTCATCAGTAGCAACTTCCTGAACCGGTTCTTCTTCAACAGCTTCAATTTCTGTTTCAGGTTCTTCAATCTCTTGTACATCTTCTGTATTTGTATCAACTGATACTTCCGAATTGTCATCAGTTTCAACTTCTTCTACACTAGAAGTTTCCTCTGGCTTTTCTTCTTTATTCTTTAATTCTTCTTCAGCAATTTTATTTACGATGTTGCCAAGACCCATATCGTCTACAGAAATATCATCAAGAGAATCTTTCTTCTTGTGTATCTTTCTGTTTTCTTTCTTAGCAGGTTTAATATCTTCCTTAGGTTCTTCTGTTTTTTCTGGTGTTTCTTCTTTTTCAGTTTCTCCTAATATTTCCTTTATTACCTCGTCTGGGTCAGCAAATTTCATAGTTGCTGGTTTCAAATGAACCTTTTCAAGTCGTTCCTCAATATCATTCAAATCCATAGAAGAAAGTTTAGCCGTATCAAAAATACTAGGCTTTACTGGAGGAACAGCCTCCTCCTCTTCAATAGGTGCAACTGACTCTAGTTCTTCCGGTGCTGGCATATCGAAACCCTTATTTGTGCCGTCAATAAGGTTTACATTGTCATCTTTATCGTCCTTATATTCTTCTACTTCCTCAGGAAATTCGTCTTCGTAGTCTTCAGGTTCTTCAGTTTTCATTTTTTCAGCTAACTTACTGAGTGCCCCAGCAAAAAATCCGCCTTTTTTCTCTTTTTTAGGCTTATCTTCGTCTTTAGGTTCTACATCAGATACATTATCCATATAATCATCGTCTACAAAATACAGTGTAGCATCTTTTTGAGCTCCGTCAAAATAACTTTGACCGCCATCATCAACATATTCTTCTAATAATCTGCCTACTGCCATTCTTGTTTTATCTGCGTTAAATTCGTTTAACGCCTGTTCAAGACGCTTCTGGTGTAAGTCAGACAACAGCTGTTCGGCACTTTTATTTTTCTGTTCAGCCATTGTTGTACCTCCTACAATTTATGTTATAAATTTGTGTATATACTAAGAACAAATTAACTTTGTTAATTTGTGGCTTGATAAACAAGCCATCGGATTTATCTTTCCGATTCACTATTCAGAACAAATTAACTTCGTTAATTTGTGCCTTGATAAATCAAGGCATCGGATTTATCTTTCCGATTCACTATTAAAAGCTATATATAAAATTTACACTCTATTCCTTTATAACCTCCATTCTACCACAAATCAATACGAAATTCAAATATATTTTAAAAAAACATTATACATTATTTGTATATCTTTATAATTCAAAATCCACTTGTTCAGCCATTTCATTTAATTTCATTTTTAGCCCAACAGGTATAAATTTTCTACTTTTTCTATAAATTTCTCCAATAACGGAAATAAACTGTCTAGGATAGTCAATGACAGCTTGAAGGTCCTCTATTTGATTATCTGTCAAATAGTTGTTTTTGCTATATGCCCCCAAAATATCCTCCATATTTAGGTAGTTAAGTCCTTTATTATGGGCATAAAAAGCATTTTTGCGTTTATACCTGTTTATAAAAAATGCCAAATCCCAAAGAGGCGAACCAACTGTCATATAATCCCAATCAATAATAGAAATTCTGCCATAGTTAAATAGAATATTTCCTTCTTTTAATCTATTGTGTATAAAGGATTTTTCAAGGGTGCTTTTTTGCAATCTTTCAACAGCCTTTTCAGCCTTGCTATAATACTTGTCATAGACTTTCAGTACAGTCATATCCCAATCTTTCAAACTCTTTGTATTGGATATTGCTTTTCGGCATTTTGTCATAGTAGTAAGCCCCTTTTCCATTTCATCTAATGGATGAGGCTTTAAAATAGATGCGGCTCTTACCATTGGTTGACTGTCTATTCGGCTCAAGGCATATTGCATACTGCCTATGGTTTCAATAGCTTTTACAACTTGGGCATTATTAAGGAAGTCCAGTTCGTTGGCTCCCTTAAAAGGCGAAAGGATATATACATCACTATCTCTCTCTACATAAGGTAATCCACTTTTTGCCGGTAAATATCTGTCAAAAGCCCTAAAACCTTTTGTCCATAATTGCTCCTTTAATCTGTAAATTTCCATTATTCTGTTGGTATTGACCCTTGCCTTGCAAATGCTGTAAGTGCCCTTGTCAGTATGAACAATATAAAAATATTTGCAACGCACTATATTCTTAGGGCATATTCCAAAATCATAGACAGCAGAATATATTTCGGGATACATATTGTCACTTCCTTAAATAATATTTATCCCTTAATATTATGACAAATACAATAAAAAAAGAACCTATCAAATGATAGGCTCTCATAAAAACGATTTTATGTTGACTTGTATTTTATAAAGTGTTATTATCAAGTCACAGGAGGGAGCAACATCTGTTGTTACCCCTTAACATTTCGTTATTAAAATAACTGCCAAGGTTTGCAGTACTGGGGCAGTTATTTTTATACTAAAAAAGAGCCTTTTCCGGCTCTTGACTTATATATCCCAAAGTGTTATTATTAAAACACAAGAGGGAGCAACCTCAGTTGTTACCCCTTACTCAAAAATTGTTGCAAAATAACTGCCACAGATTTCCGGTCGGGGCAGTTATTTTTTTATGTAATAAACTATCAATAGTATCAGTAATAAAACTATTTCTAAGTCCTGCATACATACTCCCCCTTTCATACATTTTAAATTCATAACACTTATTTCATAAGCATCACACCTTTTAAACATATAAAAGACTGGGGTATAACTGCTGAAGTCCCTCTTGCTTTGGGAATTATATCATACTTTTACCTTTTTCTCAACAAAAAAGAACCTATCAAATGATAGGCTCTTTTAATTCTAATCTTCTTTAAGAACTAACTTACTTTCAGTACTTATTTTTAAATCTGATATTCCACCTGTTTTTGAAATAGTAGCAGTTTTTGTTTCTCCATTCCAATCAATATTTACATTAATAATATTTTGAATCTGTCTTAATGGAATCATAAACTTGCCATCTATAATTTGTTGTGGAACATCTGCTTTTATTTGCTTTCCATTTATTGTATAAAAATCATCGCCATTACGGAATGTTACAACAAAACTTTTTCCCATATCTGCTGTAGCAGTCTTAGTTTCAGCATTGTAACTTACATTAAATCCTAATTTTTCAAATATACCTCTTACAGGCACTAATGTTCTACTTTCAACTATTACACCCTTATCAGCAATACTTTCTCCATAAACAACAACATTTACATTTTCACTAGCAAAAACAGAAGTAACAGACATAATAGTTACAACTAAAACAGCTAAAATTTTTTTCATAAATATCCTCCTACAAAAAAAGAGCCTATTCAAAGAATAAGCTCTTTTAAATTTTACAAATTAGAATTCAATTACACTTTCACCAAGAGAGAACTTGCTCTTAACAAGACCACCACTAACTGTGATAATATCCTCGTTTGTAAATTCCTTTATTTCCATTTCTGGCTTTTCGTATACACTCTTCATATTATCACCTCTCTTAGTCTGCAAATGGAGTCATATTTTCAATCTGTACAGTACCGAAGTCTTTAAGTAATAAATCAGTAGTATTTGCTGAATCAGTAGCATCTACATCTTCTGTCTTAGCAACCTTACCAATTAACTGAACATCTGCAACAGTCTTTGCAGAAGGCTTCATCTTAACTGTAAATACATAGTTACCATCAGTATCTTCATTGTACTTTAATGTACCGTCAGCTTCGCTATACTGAGTACCGTCAACGCTAAGTGCCATACCTACAATATTCTTGCTATTACCTGTAGGAACAAAATCTTTATCTACTGTAAATGTTACATAAGTAGCAAAGTTACCAATAGAGAAAATTTTACCGTCTGAAACTAATTCCTTAGGACGAACTGAAAGACTAGCTAAAATATCATCAGCTGTCATAGAAGTATCAGTTAATTTAAATCTAAGAGTATAAAGCTTTACCTTATCAGTAAACTCAGTATCATAGTCAGATGTTAACCATAATACACCTACTCTACCTTCACCCTTAGCAATGAAAGAAGTATCTTTTGTTACAGCACCAAATGCATCGCCAAATTCATCAACGATATTATTTGAAGCATTTACAAAAGTCATCTTTGTGTTATCAAATGTAACATCTGTATCATAAGCACCAAAATTTTTAACTTCATTTGACTCTAAGTATACAGGAACCTGTGCTGTAGTACCTGAAATAGACACATTTCCGAATTCAAGCATAGTAGCAGCATTAGCAGCTACCCCCATAAGCATAGTCATGCCTGCAACAACAGCTACGCCTACAATAGTCTTTAACTTCATAGTTAAACCCTCCATAGTTTTCTATAATTTATCAATGATATTACTGAGTAATAGTTTCAATGTTAGCAACATGTCTAACTACTGCATTTGCATCTGCCATTGTTATGCCGCCATCCTTATTTACATCAGCGTACTGCTGTCTATCAACAGCAATCAACTCAATGTTAGCAACATGTCTAACTATTGCATTTGCATCTGCCATTGTTATATCGCCATCATTATTTACATCACCCAATAATCCTGTAGCTGTATCAACAGTTACAGTACCAGAAGCAGCTTCAATTGTACTTGCATCAGCTAAAGCTGAAGCAGAATTAGCTACCTGAGCAACAGCAACTTTTACATCAGTAGAACCAGTAGCATTTGCATTAACTGTAAAATCTACAGTTGCAAGTGTACTTGCTTCAGTTACATTAACAGGTGAAGCTGCAGCCCAACCTATAAGAACTTCATCATTGCCTGTTTCATTATCTTTTAAATCAGCTGTAAGCACGCCACTATTAAAGCTGTCACCAACAGTTGCATAAGTGTTGTCGCCTACTTCGTCAGTTCCCTTTACCACTGGTGTGAGCACAGATGAATCATAGCTAATAGCTATAGCATAGGCGTTCACATCTGTAGATGTTTCTCCAGCACTTGGAGCAACGGTAATAGGTACTGATACTACATTACCTGCTGTAGCATTTTTACTACCTGCTGTAAATGTAGCGGCATTAGCACAAACACAAGAGCCAATAACCATAGTAGAAGCTAATACAGAGCATAATAAACTTCTGAATTTCATAATTAACCTCCTTCTTTTATACTAGAAACCTTTTCCTCACCTTTGGAAAAAAATTCCTTTATAAAAGTATACCCTTTTCTTATTAAAATTGCAAGGGTTTATACAATTTTTTTGTGAATATTTTGTGTATTCATTTATTTTTGCTATAAACCCTCGCTTAAATCAACTAATTTCGCTATAAAATCTTATTACTTAACAGCAACCTTGTATAATAATGAGTTATAGTTAGGAGTTACTGTAATTGTACCCTTGCCAGTTGCAACAAGTTCGAAAGCTGTTGTTGCAGTCTTTCTGCCACCAAGGTTAGCATCTGCTGGAGTAATATCAGTTACAGTACCACTTTCGTCAGTAAATGTAGCCTTGATTGTACCCTTGTTTGCTGCGTTGTTGTCACCAGCGATGAATACGCTTGCTGTTAAAGCATCAGCAACATCAATAGTAATTGAACTATCAGCTGCTACATTTACAGTCTTTGTAAATGCAGTACCATTAGCACTTTCTGCTGCGAAAGCTTTGTAACTACTGCTGTTTGTTGCAGTTGTAAGCTTACCACCATTTAACCAAGTTGGTACGCTGTCGTTTTCAGCTGACCAGCTGTCACCACTTACAGCAAATGCCTTACCAGCTGGTGCTGTTGTAGTAGTTTCTGTTGTATCGTCAGCCTTTGTAGTTGTTGTAGCTGTTGTTGCTTCTGTTGAAGTTTCAGTTGTTGTAGTTGTAACAGTTGTTGCATCTGCTTTCTGATCTGCTAATGCTACATCAGTACCAATTAAGTAGAAGTTGATACCACTATTACCTGATACTAAGTAGTATGTGCCTGCTTCTGGAATAGCGATTGTTGACTTAACAAGCTCTGTTCCTGATACAGTTGCTGTACCTACTACTGTACCACTTGCATTAAGTAAGTTTACAGCTCTTGCTGCTGTATTACTACCACTCATTGCATAGAAGATTACGTTACCTGCACCAGTTGTTGTAAATGAAATTGCTCTCTTATCTACTGCACCACTACCACCAGTCTTTAATCTCTTTGTAAATTCGAAACCGTCTACGCTCTTTGCATTTGCATCAACTGTAAATGGAGCTGTTGCACTTGCAATTAACTTAAACTGTCCTAATACTGTTTCTGAGCTAATAGTACCAACTGTTAAATCACTTGCATTGATTGTTGCTACAAGGTCACCTGCTGGAGTTACTGTTGTTGCTTCTGTAGTAGCTTCAGTAGTAGTAGTTGTTGTAGCTTCTGTTGTTGTAGTAGCCTTTGTTGTTGTTTCTGTAGTAGTTTCTGTTGTTGTAGCCTTTGTTGTTGCATCTGCAGAAACCTGTTCAAGAGTACCTGTTACTGTAATTGTACCAATGTTTACAGAAGAATTAAGACCACCGTTTGTAGATTTATCATTTGAATCAACATTTACACCCTTAATTGTGTAAGTACCTGCTACAAGTGAAGTAGCACTTAAATTGTTCTTAGCACCATTCTTATTTTCAACATCTAAAGTTGCAACTGTATCTCCATTTGAGTTAACAATCGCTACCTGTCTAGCATATGCACCTGAAGAAATAGCATTTGTTAATGCAACTGTACCATCAGAAGTAAGTTTGAACTGAACTGTCTTAGAACCACTAATCTGAACTGAACCACTTGCATTCTTAACGCCAGTCTTTGCAAGGAACATATTTTCTGTACCAACATTTGTGTCTGCTGTAAGAGCAGTGCCAGAAGTAGCATTAATATCAGTACCTGTTAATGTATAAGTCTTAGTTTCAGGTGTAGATGGCTTAGAAGTGTTACCCTTGTGGTTTAATACCCAAGTAGCATCAAGTACATTGATTACACCGTCGCCATTTGCATCTGCAGCATCTTCATCATAGAATGTTTCGTCCTTGATACCCTGAATGAACTTCAAGATAAGGGCTGCATCCTTTTCATCAATCTTACCGTCTTTGTTTACATCACCCTTAGTAGAGTAATCAACAGTAGTTGCTTCTGTAGTAGAATCTGTTTCAGTAGTAGTTGTTGTTTCTGTTGAAGTTTCAACTGAACCACCGTTTGCTGTAACTGTTACTGTACCATTAGAAGTAGTGTAGTTTGCAACTGCAAGTTTACCACCCTTTAATGTATTTACAGTAATTGCAACAGGAGTTGCACCTTCCTTGTTTGCTGTAAATGTTACTTTTACAAGAACTGTACCGTTTGCGTTAATTGTATCAGCAGGGTTGATACCAGCAATTCTTACTGAACCGTCAGTAATGTTGCTGTTGATTGTAGCCTTGCTGTCATTGATTATGTCGCCGTTTTCAACCTTAGTAGCTGTAAGAGCAGCTGAGTCATAAGTTAATGTAATGTTGAAGTCTGCTAAATCAGTCATACCTGTCAACTTAACAGGAACTGTAACAGCAGAACCATTCTTAACTGTTTCATTGTCAACAACAACCTTTACACCATCAACTGGAGTAGCTGTTGTAGCTTCTGTAGCTTCCTTAGTTGTAGCTTCTGTTGTAGCTTCTGTTGTTGTAGTAACTGTTGTGTCGCCACCGTCAACTGCATAGCTCATTACATAAAGATAAACATTAGCTGTACCCTTAGTAATTGTATGAGTACCAGCTGTTAAATCAAATACATTAAGACCATCAACTACATCTTGTTCTTCGCCATCAATCTTGATAGTTCTTGAGCCAGCTGCACTTAATACTAACTTTAACGCACCATCTGCTGGAGCATTAACTGTAATGTTAGTAGATGATTCCATCTTAATACCACTATTATAAGTTACACCGTTATAAGTATACTTATTTGTTGTATCATTACCATTAATATTGAAGATGTTAGAATTTGCAGCAGCAACATTATTACCACTTGCATCTACACCATCATCATGCCATACATAACCGTCATCAACAACAGTACCTGATGTAGTAGTTTCTGTAGTACCGTCATCACCAGTATTAGCCTTTGTTGTAGTTTCTGTAGTAGCTTCTGTTACTGTAGGAGCATTAGGGTCGTAAGCAACAACCTTTAAGTCATCAAGGTAACCGTCTTTCTGAGTGTTACCAGACTTAATTACATAAACACCTGCTGGAATGTTAGAAACAGTAGCTGTCTTACCACCAGCAACAGCAAGTTTAAGTTCGCCATAAGCATCGTAAAGTTCGATACCGTAAGCACTTGATGCACCAGCTGTAATAGTTACATTTGCACCAGTATTTACCTTAAAGATAACACCGTTATCTCTAATCTTCATATTTGTTGCTGTGTTAGAAATCTTAGCAATAGGAGTAACTAAAGCACCACCCATATTGTACTTTGTATTAGCAGTTAAGCTAGTATCGCTAATCTTCTTTGCCCAGTAATTTGCATTAGTTGGGTCTGTGCAATTTAATTCATATGGAAGAGTTAAAGCATTTGGATTTTCAGATACAATAGGCTCTGGAGTAGGTTCCATATTGATTTCAGATGCAGTCTTCATAACACCTGCAAGGTTAAGACAGTCTGCCTTTGCCTGAATAGGTGAAGTAGCTGTATATTCATACATATCGCTACCAGTTTCAAAACCTGCATAAGGGTTGCCACTGCTGTCGCTTACCTTATCAGTCTTGTTTGTAACCTGCTGTGCAGCATTTGTACCGTTACAACCTGCAAAGCTATCATTATAAGACTTAACAGTTGCAGAACCTTCTTTTGCTGAGTCTACAGGGTTCTTACAAGCACCGAAGTAGTTACCTTCAGAGAAAATGTAAGCATGAGCTCTTGGAGAAATAGCATAAGAAGTAGCACCATCAAAGTATGTATTGTAAATGTGGATGTTAGCCTGTCTAGCTAATGGCTGTCTTGACATAACACCTTCGTACCAGTTGTGATGAAATGAAGCATCATACTGAATACTCTGACTTGAAGAACCAACAAGGTTTGTCTTGTGGTTGTTTATATAATGGTTATAAGCCATTGTGTAACCATAACCACGCTTCCAGTCACAAGAACCATCACCTTCTGCCTTATCTGATTCGGCAGGATTCTTACAAAATCCCTGATGGAATGTATTGTTGTGTACCCAACTAAATTTAATTGGTGTACAACTGCTATTTAACCAATCCTTAGACTGTGGGCTTGAAGAAAGTGAAGCTGTACCTTCAAGACCAATAGCATCTTCAGGAGTGTTTGTGAAGTTAAGGTTTCTGAATTCTAAGCCCTGACTTACAAAACCAGTCTGACTGATTACCTGAATACCCCAACCATCAAGAGTTGCATCGTCACCAATACCTTCAAATGTTACATTTGAAGATTTGTATACTCTAATCATCATACCGTTATCGCCCTTAGTACCACCGTTTGTAGGAGTATTGTAGCCAGTAAGACCCTTGATGTTCTCTGCTGGTGGGTTATTACTTGTGTTAGAGTCACCACCTCTGATTGTACCAAGAAATCTTACATCAAGAGGGATACCTTCTTCTCTTAACTGCTTTACAATATCAATCTTACCGCCACCAGTTACACCGTTGGCATCTGCTGACTTGTAGTTAAGGATATTACCAATACCAGCTGGATACTGGCTACCAGTGTAACCAGGAAGCTGTACTGTATTCTTGTTTTCTTCTGTTACATAAACAACAACAGCGTTAGACTTTAATGTACCGTCATCATTGTATGCACCAATACCAGTTACACCCTCTTTATGAGCATCATAGTGAGCATAACCACTTCTATCATATTCATATACCTTAATGTTATCCTTAGTGATATTACCACTCTTTGTAGTAACAGTTAAGTTATATGTACCTGCCTTTAAACCAGGAATATCCACTCTTACGTTTGAACCGTCCTGTCTTACAAGGTAAGATAAATCATCGCCAGTAAGTGAACCACTTGCTGTACCACTATAGCTAACGCCTGTAACATCGCTCTTGTTACCAGACCATTCAGCATAAAGTGTTTCAAACCAACCACCTGCAGTACTAAATGATGTAGCTGCAAAAGTGTTTATAGGCATAGCAGTAAAGCTAGTTGCAAGCATAGTTGCTGCAAGTACGCTACTGATAGCTTTCTTAAAACATTTTATCATGTTTTTGTTTCCTCCCTTTAAATTTAGAAGTATCTCCCCTGCCATAGGCAGGAGAGGAAAAAGTTTCACGACCTATGTCGAATTATAAAGACTTGATTAAACCATTTAAGAACTGGCTAATCTTGTAAGCATCATCAACGTTAACAACACTGTCGCCTGTTACGTCAGCATTCTTAGCGTTAGTTACAGCTGAAATCTTGCCAACTGCAAAATCCATAATCATTGTAACGTCATCTACAGTTACCTTACTATCATCATTTGCATCACCCTTGATTACTGTAGTTGTGCTACCGTTTGGAGTATATGCAATATAGAAGATGTAGTTTGAACCACTACCCTTAGTGATTGAGTAAGACTGAGAACCGTCTAAGCTAATAGTTGCCACACCGTCAGAGCCTATTGTAATTGCCTTATCATTTAATTCAATAGTACCTGAATATGTTGGGTTAGTAACAATTGTTAATGTACCAGCAACACCATCTGGGTCAAAGTCTACAGATGTCTTAGATTCCATCTTTAATGCCTTAGTAAGTGTTAAGCCATTGTATGATACTGTACCATAACTAGATGTTAATGTACCAGTAATAGTATAGAATGAACTGCTAGTACCATTTAATGTAAAGTTATGAACCTGAGCACCTTCAATTGGAGCAGTTGTTGTACCCTCTGTTGAAGATTCTTGGCTATTAGTTGTAGTTTCTGTTGAACCGTCTTTGTTTGTAGTTGCTTCTGTTGTAGCACTTGTAGTAGGTTCTGTAGCACCACTACCATTACCACCAATAGACTGAATAGTAGTCTTGTAGTTTACAACTGCTGTTTTAAGAGCTGTAATTACAGAGTAGTTTCCATCTTCAGTAGAATTATCAAATGTCCACTTGAAGTCACCACCGTTTACACGACCGGCATAAGTTGTAACCTTTGCAGGTACATCAGCTGGGTCATCAACCTGTGCATCTGATACATTGATACCAAAGTTAGCATCTGTATCGAAGTTGTTGTATGTAGTGCCACCCTTTTCAGTTGTTTCGCTTGAAGGAACCTGTGCAGTTCTGCTTGTTACTTCGTAAGCATCATAGCCTGTTGAAGCTGGGCTATTCTGAGTATAGTAGCTGAATACTCTGTTTTCATTTACCATCTTGTTGTTGTATGCCTTAATGATACCACCGTTTTCACCAGAGAATGTGCCCTGACCTAAGGCATCAGAACCCTGACCAGAACTCATCATTGGCTTAGAAACATTTCTGAAGTAGTTTGCTTCAACGAAAGCAGAAGCACCCATTGTTACACCAACACCATACTTTGCATTACCATCAAAGTAGTTGTTATAAATATGTACAGACATTGTTCTGATTCTTGGATGTCTTGAATCAGAGTGGTCGAACCAGTTGTGGTGATATGTAATTAATGAAGAAGTTACTTCACTCTTCATACCACAAAGTGATGACTTACCATTATCAAAGAAATGGTTGTAAGAAATTGTAACATAAGTTGACTTACCCTTAACATCTACAGTACCATCACCCTTTGCCTGGTCAGCGTCGCCACCAGTCTTACCATAGAATAAATCAAGGTTATGAACCCATACGTTACAGTTAGCTGTATCAAGAGAAATAGAGTCATCTAAACAAGCCATAACTGCAAAGTTTCTTAATTCAAGGTTACCGGCATTTCTAATAAGCATACCGAAACCATGGATACCTGAGTCTTCACCAATACCTTCAATAGTACAGTTAAGGTTAGCATAAGCATTTTTACCCTTAATCTGAAGACCTTCTGCACTAGAACCAAATGAATCCATATCAGCAGCATTAATCATACCTACAATACGAATATCAATAGGAGAAGTTTCTGTACCTTTCTGTAAACCGTAAACAATATCCTGTAAACCAGTGTGTTCTACACCACCAACAGTTGCCTTTACAGTTTTAGCAGTAGCAGGTGTAACGTAAATAACCTTAGCACCAGCCTTTAATGTACCGTCTGCATTGTAAGCACCAGCACCCTTGTAAGTAGACTTTGGTGAGAATGCAGCACCGGCTCTATCGTGAGCCTGAACGGTTAAACCAGTTGCAGTAATAGCATCAGCTGTTACTTCACTGCCATTCTTCATTGGTACAACCTTCATATCGTATGTACCAGCAGCAAGACCTACAGCGTCTGCTCTCCAACAATCAGAATATCTTCTGATAAGTGGGTCGTCAAGCTGTGTCCAGCTAGAATCGCTTGACTTCTTAACATAAGCATTATAGCCTGTGTAAGATGAATCACTAACAGACCATTCAATGTAAGCACTTTCAAGCCAGCCTTTACTTTCTGTGACTGAAATTCCGCTTGCTGCATATACAGTAGCTGGAGTAGTAGCAAAAGGTACTACAGCAACGCCTGTTGTAATCATACAAGCAGCTAACACTGTGCTTATGAATTTGGACAAACCTTTTTTCATAAACTTTTTCCTCCCTTTAAACACATAAAGTTTATATTTTGCATAAATACTATACATATATTATACCTTGAAAGTCCCCGTTATTACTTACAGCGATTATCAACATACAAAATATATATAGGTACTCACGCTGATACCAATTAAGATACCACTTTGCAATAAAAGTGTCAATGAATTAATTGTTAATAAATTTTTTTCCATATTTTAAACAATTCTTAAGTATTGTTTTTGTACACTTTAACAATAGTATTGTACCTTTTTTCGCCCAATGCCAAAAACAGAGTATTATTGAAATTTACTAGATTTTTTTGTCATTTTTCGTTATAGTCATATTGCTAGTTTTGCACTAATATAATAAAGAGTATCTACTATATAAAATGTAGTCAATTACAGATTTTTTATAGTTATTTCTAACAAATGTAGGTTTTGTTTTCACTTTGTTCATAAAACGTTCATATCTATTGTATATTATCACAACATTAATGAAAAAGAGGTTTCAATAATATGAAGAAAAAGCTTTTCATTTTTATATTTTTGACCTGTGCCATATTTCTTACTGGTCATAAAAAGTATAATGTAACCGATGTTTCTTTCCTAGAAATAGGCGACTCATCATTAATTACTGAAGAAACACTACAGGAAACACCCTCACCTATTACAAATGTATCTGCCTTGCAAAACCTATCTACTTTAAGACAGAACTACTATGCTGTAGATAAAAAGACTGGTATGACTTCAGATTTATTTGACGTAAATTCATTTTTATCTACTGATTTAAAGATACATGCTGGGAAAAAGCCTACTATTCTTATTTTTCATACCCACGCCCACGAAATGTTTGCCGACAGCAAAGATATATCTGAGGGTATAATAGGTGCTGGCAACAGATTAGCTAAAGACCTTGAGGAAAAGTACGGCATTAAATGCCTGCATATTACTGACAGCTTTGACACAGTAAATGGCAAAGTGCAACGTGACGGTGCTTATGAAAGAGCTGAACCTGTCATTAAAAAGGTTCTTGCCGAAAATCCTTCTATAGAATTAGTAATAGACTTACATAGAGATGGTGTAAATCCTAATCTCCATTTAGTGACAACAGACAATGGCCAACAATGTGCAAAGGTAATGTTTTTTAATGGTCTTTGTAAAAAACAAACCAATGGCAAACTTCAAAATATACCGGGGCTTTCAAATCCATACATAAAAACAAACCTTGCCCTTAGTTTTCGTATGCAACAAAAAATGAATGAACTCTACCCCAATTTAACTAGAAAAATTTATCTCAATGCCTATAGATATTCTCTCCATATGAAAGATAAGAGTATGCTTATTGAATTAGGAGCACAGACAAATACTATAGAAGAAATAAATAACTCTATTGACAGATTAGCGAAAACAATATACGAGGTAACGAAATGAAATACATACATATAGAAAGAACTCCCCCAAGTTTTCACTTGAGGGAGTTAAATATATCAGTTATTTTACTATTTATTCTTTGCTGCAGCAGTTACAAGACCCTTGAATAATGGATGAGGTCTATTAGGTCTGCTCTTGAACTCTGGGTGGAACTGAACACTTACAAAGTAAGGATGTACGTCCTTTGGAAGTTCAACGATTTCAACAAGTCTATCATCAGGAGATGTACCGGCAAATACAAGACCTGCCTTTGTCATAGCTTCTCTGTAGCTGTTGTTGAATTCATATCTATGACGATGTCTTTCGCTTATTTCAGCATTGCCATAGAGTTCTCTTGACCAAGTATTTTCAGCCAACTTACAAGGATAAGCACCAAGACGCATTGTACCACCAAGGTTATCAATATTCTTCTGGTCTGGCATAATATCAATTACTGGGTCTGGAGTATTTTCATTGATTTCTGATGTATTGGCATCTTTAAGACCAAGTACATTTCTAGCAAATTCAATTACTGCTGTCTGCATTCCTAAGCATATTCCTAAGAAAGGTATATTATTTTCTCTTGCATATTTGATAGCTTCAATCTTTCCTTCTACTCCTCTATCACCAAATCCACCTGGAACTAAAATACCATCAACATTATTGAATATGTTCTTAGCATTTTCAGCAGTAACATCTACAGCATTTATCCACTGTATCTTAACATTCGCTTCATTAGCAAGTCCACCATGGTTTAAAGCTTCTACTACCGAAATATATGCATCATGTAATTCTACATATTTACCTACTAAAGCAATAGTAACTTCCTTCTTAAGATTTTTCATTCTATCAACCATATCAATCCATTCGTTATTGTTGATATCTATGCATCCTAATTGTAATTTTTCAACAACTAGCCTATCTAATCCTTCTCTATGTAACATTAATGGAACTTCATATAAGCTATTGGCATCTAAGTTCTGTATAACATTTTTAGCTTCTAGATTACAGAATAAACCTATCTTACTTCTTAAACTTTCATTTAATGGCTTTTCTGATCTACATACTATTATGTCTGGTTGAATGCCAATGCTTCTTAATTCCTTCACTGAATGTTGTGTTGGCTTAGTCTTTAACTCTCCAGCCTTTCCTAAGTAAGGAACTAAAGTAACATGAATAAAGCATACATTATCTCTTCCTACTTCATATTGTACTTGCCTAATTGATTCTAAAAATGGAAGCGATTCAATATCTCCTACTGTTCCACCTATTTCAGTTATAACTACATCAACATCTGTTTCTTTACTAACTGCATAAACTCTATCCTTTATTTCATTAGTTATATGAGGTATTACTTGAACTGTTCCTCCAAGGTATTCACCTCTTCTTTCCTTAGCAATTACATCTCCATATATTTTCCCTGTTGTAACATTATTGTTTTTGCTTAAGCTTTCATCAATGAATCTTTCATAATGTCCTAAATCTAAATCTGTCTCTGCACCATCATCTGTAACAAAAACTTCTCCATGTTGATATGGACTCATTGTACCTGGATCCACATTTAAATACGGATCAAACTTTTGAATTGATACCTTTAATCCTCTATTTTTTAATAATCTCCCTAATGATGCTGCTGTTATTCCCTTTCCTAAAGCTGATGCAACACCACCAGTTACAAAAACATATTTAGTAGCCATTATTTTTCCTCCTAATTTATATTTTTAATGTTGACACTTGATTTTATCTTTGATATAATATAAATTACCCCACTAATTACACAAGCAGGGTAATCCTTAATTCATAAATAAAATCATATCACATTAGTTATATTTTATCTAGTGTTTTTTGTCTTTTTTAAAAATTTTTCTCTATCTTTTCCTCTAAGTAAAAGAAATTATCTCTAAATTCCTTATTCATCAGTAATTTTTCTTCAGCTTTTACTATATTATTCTTGATTGTCTTATCAGATTTCAGCTGAAGCTGATCCTTTATGAGCCCTTTATCTAAGCAATTAAATTTTCTCATTAATAAAAGTAGTAAGTATTTACATTCTCTTCTTTTCATAATTACGCATATTTCTTCATCATCAATTCCATAAAATTGAGCAATAATTTGTATAATTACTAGATACTTTTCTATATATATTCACTCCTTTCCCCTTTTTATATAATTATTTCCATATAAATATATAACTATGCAGTTATTTAGAATATACCAATATTAATTACTTATATTTATTTTAAAAAAATCACAAGATAATTAATAATTACCTTGTGATTTTATCTTAATTAGCTCTAATCTTAACTTTAAGCTCTATAGTTATTCCTGACTGCCCTTCTAATCCTAATATATATTTAGTATATACCACTCCACCATCATCATCCATATCTATATCTAATTCCTTTGTATATATATTTATATTCATCATTCCATACGGAGTATTATATAAAGAAACTACTTCTTCTCCTTTTTTGAATTCCATTCTTGTAGTAGTAGAACCTTCTCTCTCTAAAATTAATGCCTCATCTTTTATAACTAAAGTAGTAGTTGTTCCATCCATGCCTGATATTTCCGACTCTTCATACACAGCCTTAAATTCACTTTCTCCTAAATGAAACTTTCCTGGCGTAACTACTTCTATTACTTCATCTTTATTTAAATCTGAAAAACTTCTTACAGATATTATTGCACTCTTTTCCATATTTCCTCCTATTTTACGTTAATTAAATATTTTTCTAACTTTTTACATTTCATTGGAGATACATTCATTTCCTTTACTCTATTATACTCTAGTCATATTTATTCCCCTAATTATTTTTTAAAATATCTTTTATTAGTTCTACTATTTTAAATTTGCATTTTATATTATTGTTTTCTTCATCATTATCATCAACAAGAACTTCTTTCAAGTTACTTGAATCAACATCACCTTTTGTCTCATCTACAAAACATAATGGTGGAAACATCACACACCACCAGTTATGACCTTCACCA
>ERZ772901.1262-NODE-1262-length-20337-cov-12.543240_pt1 | contig 20337 bp, 15 predicted proteins | sample MGYA00512123_ERZ772901 | MGnify/ENA primary metagenome ERZ772901 (study PRJEB29015, sample SAMEA2737711) | human gut metagenome | biome: human gut; feature: human-associated habitat; material: faeces | place: China | collected 2012 ...
GGTTCCGATGACGGCTTTGAGTTCTTCGGCGGCATTTCCCATGGTGTCGAAAAGCGCAGCCATGTGCGCAGCCGCATCATTGCCAACGCCCTGGCAGACCAGATCCGCCAGAGCGACAGCGTCATTATCATGGGCCACCGCCAGAGCGATTTGGATGCCATCGGCTCCGCCATCGGTTTGCTGCGCATGTGCAAAATGTGCGATGTGCCTTCGGTCATCGCAGTGCGCAGCAAGGCAACGCTGGCGGGCCAGCTGCTGGATGTGTTCAACAAGGCGGGGGAGGACCACAACTTTATTGAACCGGAAGAAACCTATAAGCTCATCACCCCCAAAACCCTGCTGATTGTAACCGATACATACCAAAAGCGCCTGCTGGAAGACCAAAAGATCTACGAAAAATGCAGCCGCGTGGTTGTTATCGACCATCACCGCATGGCGGTAGGGCATATTGATAACCCGATCCTTTTGTATCACGAACCCTTTGCTTCCAGCGCCAGCGAGCTGGTGTGTGAACTGCTGCAATTCATGCCCGCCCAAAACAACATCACTCAGTTGGAAGCCCAGGCGCTGCTGTCTGGCATCATGCTGGATACCCGCGATTTTACCCTGCACACCGGTGTGCGTACCTTTGAAGCCGCCGCTGCGCTGCGCCGCTATGGCGCGGAGACGGAGCGGGTGCGCCAGCTGTTCGATGTGACCATGGTGGAGTACAATGCCAAGGCAGATCTGGTGGAAAAAGCACGCATGTACAAAAATTGCGCAATCTCCGTCAGCGGCGAGGTGGCACCGGAAGCCCGCGTGGCCATTGCACAGGCGGCAAACGATCTGCTGACCATTCAGGGCGTGGATGCCAGCTTTGTGGCAGTGCAGGTGGGCACAGGCGTGAACATCTCGGCCCGCAGTCTGGGTGCCGTGAACGTGCAGGTGATCATGGAATCTTTGGGCGGCGGCGGCCACCAGACCATGGCAGCAGCACAGCTCAAGCATATCACGCCGGAAGCAGCCCATGCCCGCATCGAAGGTGCCATCGACAAATACTATGCATCGCAGAAAAAGGGCGATGTAGAAGGAAAATAAACGGAACAGAGAGGATCACACCCATGAAACAGTACGATTACCTGATCGTTGGTGCCGGCCTTTACGGCGCGGTCTTTGCACAGGAAGCAAAAAAGGCAGGCAAGAAGTGCCTTGTGATCGATAAGCGCAGCCACATTGCAGGCAATATCTACACGGAGCCGGTGGAGGGCATCAACGTCCACCGCTACGGTGCACATATCTTCCATACCAACAACAAGGCTGTGTGGCAGTATGTGAACCAGTTTGCAGAGTTCAACCGCTACACCAACAGCCCGGTGGCAAACTACCACGGCGAGATCTACAACCTGCCCTTCAATATGAACACCTTTAATAAGATGTGGGGCGTTGTTACCCCTGCCGAAGCCAAGGCCAAGATCGAAGAGCAGAAGAAGGAAGCAGGCATCACCGACCCGCAGAATCTGGAAGAGCAGGCCATCAGCCTTGTGGGCACCGATATCTACGAAAAGCTCATCAAGGGCTACACTGGCAAGCAGTGGGGCCGCCCCTGCACCGAACTGCCGGCCTTCATTATCAAGCGTCTGCCGGTGCGCTTCACCTACGACGACAACTACTTCAACGCACTGTATCAGGGCATTCCCAATGGCGGCTACACTGCCATGGTGGAAAAAATGCTGGACGGCACCGAGGTGCGGCTGAATGTGGACTATCTGGCCGACCGCGAAAATCTGAACGCTCTGGCCGAGAAGGTGGTCTACACCGGCCCGGTGGATGCCTACTTTGGCTACAAGCTGGGTGCTCTGCAGTACCGCAGCGTCCGCTTTGAGACCGAGGTGCTGGACACCGACAACTATCAGGGCAACGCGGTGGTCAACTACACCGACGCCGAGACCCCCTACACCCGCATCATCGAGCACAAGCACTTTGAGTTCGGCACCCAGCCCAAAACGGTCATCAGCCGCGAGTACAGCGCTGAGTGGAAGAAGGGCGACGAGCCGTACTACCCCGTCAATGACGAGAAGAACGGTGCCCTGTATGCCGAGTACAAGAAGCTGGCCGATGCAGAGCCGGACGTGATCTTTGGCGGCCGTCTGGGCGAGTATAAGTACTATGACATGGACAAGGTCATTGAGGTAGCTCTGGACGTGGCCGCAAAGGAACTGAAATAAGAAAACTCCTTCAGTCATCACTTGCGTGATGCCAGCTGTTCCCCTTCTGGCACTTTGTGCCACCTCCCCCGGCCGGGGGAGTCTGTCTCAAAGAAGGAGCCTCTGGCGAAAAGGACAAGCCTTCGGTTTTGCCAAAGGCCCCATCTCAGAGGGGGCTGTCTGCGAAGCAGACTGGGGGAGAGTTCACTTGAGGATAATGCTGCAATGCGCGCTTCCTCTTGCTCAAAAGCGACAAATGCGCTATACTATAAACACAACAACTGCACCGGTTTTCCGGTGAGAAGTGAGGGATAACATCATGAAAGTGATTCTCAAGCAGGATATCAAGGGCATTGGCAAGAAGGACGAGATCCACGAGGTCTCCGACGGCTACGCCCGCAACTATCTGTTCCCGCGCAAGCTGGCCGCTGTGGCAGATGCCAGCGCTGTGAACGTTGCCCGCAGCAAGGAAGCTGCTGCCGATTTCCACGAGGCTGAGACCGTAGCTGCTGCCAAGGATCTGGCCGCAAAGATCGAGGGCAAGACTGTGACCATCAAGGCCAAGGGCGGTGCATCCGGCCGTCTGCACGGCAAAGTCACCGGCAAGGAAGTTGCCGATGCTTTGGCTCAGCTGGCAGGCGCACCCATCGATAAGAAGAAGATCGAGCTGGAGACCAAGGACATCAAGGATGCCGGTGTGTTCAACGGCAAGGTCCGTCTGCACGTTGGTGTGGTCGCTTCTTTCAAGATCATGGTGGAAGTGGAACAGGCCTGATTTTTCTGCCATCTGCGCCCCCTCACAGCAGGGGGCGCTTTTTGGCTTTTCAGCGAAATGATGCAAAAGGATAAACTACCATGCCGAACGAACGACATTATTCCAATGAACTGAATCTGGAGAGCGTGGGCATCAATCTGCCCTACAATATGCAGGCCGAGCAGAGCGTGCTGGGCGCGGTGCTGCTCAAGCCCGAGACATTGACCGATCTGGTGGAGATCATCCGGCCGGAGATGTTCTACACCCGGCAGAACGCCCAGATCTATTCTGAGATGCTGCGCCTGTTTACGGCAGACCAGACCATCGACTTTGTCACCCTGCTGGATGCTGTCATCTCCGATGGCGTGTTCCCCAGTGCGGACGAGGCAAAGGTCTACCTGACCGGTCTGGCTGAGACGGTGCCCAGTATCTCCAATGTGAAGGCCTATGCCCAGATCGTGCAGGAAAAGTATCTGGTGCGCCAGCTGATGGGCGTTGCCAAGGACATTCTGCAGGACGCGGGCGATGAGCCGGACGCTGACCTGCTGCTGGAAAACGCCGAGCAGCGCATCTACGAGATCCGCTCCGGGCGGGATTCCAGCGCGTTGACCCCGCTTTCCTCCAGCATGGTGGAGACGTTGACCAACCTGCAGAAGATCAGCGGCCCGGATGCCGACAAGTACAAGGGCATCCCCACCGGCTTCCGTCTGCTGGATACCGTCCTGACCGGCCTGGGCCGCGGCGACCTCATCATTCTGGCTGCCCGCCCCGGTATGGGCAAGACCAGTTTTGCGCTGAACATTGCCACCCGCGTTGCCATGCAGCAAAAGGTGCCGGTGGCCATTTTCAGCCTGGAAATGACCAAGGAGCAGCTGACCAACCGCATCCTTTCGGCGGAAGCAGGCATCGACAGCCAGGCTTTCCGCACCGGCGCTCTCCGCAGTGAGGACTGGGAGTATCTGGCACTGGCAACGGAAAAGCTCCACGATGCCCCCATCTATATGGACGACACCTCAGGTATCACCATCACCGAGATGAAGGCGAAGATCCGCCGGGTCAATCAGGACCCCACCCGCCCCAATGTGGGCCTGATCGTCATCGACTACCTGCAGCTGATGACCACCGGCCAGCGCAGCGAGAACCGTGTGCAGGAGATCAGCTCCATCACCCGAAATCTGAAGATCATGGCAAAGGAAATGAATGTGCCCATCATCGCACTTTCTCAGCTGTCCCGTGCGGTGGAGAAGCAGGGCAACAACTCTTCTCACCGGCCACAGCTGTCGGACCTGCGTGACTCCGGTTCCATCGAGCAGGATGCCGACTGCGTCCTCTTCCTTTACCGTGATTCCTACTACGCCAGCCAGAACCCCGATGGGGCAGAGGTGGATGCGGATACCGCAGAGTGCATCGTGGCAAAGAACCGCCACGGCGAGACCAGCACGGTGCCGCTGGGCTGGGATGGCGCACACACCCGCTTTATGGATGTGGACTTCAAACGCTGATGAACGACGAAACATCAAAATTGATCGCAAAAGTAGAACGGTTTGCCCGGCAGGGGCAGCTGTTTGCGCCTGCGGAGCCGGGCCGGGCTCTGCACCTGTGCGCTGCCGTTTCGGGCGGAGCCGACAGCATGGCGCTGCTGCAGGTGCTGCTGGAGCTGCGGGAAGCTTTTGAGTATACCCTTTCTGCCTGCCACGTCAACCACGGCCTGCGGGGCGAGACTGCGGACCGGGACGAAGCTTTTGTCCGGGCCGAGTGTGCCCGGCTGGGGGTGCCGCTGACAGTCTTCCACCCGGCAGATGTGGGAATGACTGTGCCGCCCCATGCCGGGGAGGACTGGGCCCGCAAACTCCGCTATGCCTGCTTCGCCCAACTGCTGGCAGGCGGGATAGACTGCATTGCAACGGCCCATACTGCTACTGACCAGGCCGAGACCCTGCTGTTCCGGCTGGCCCGGGGCACCGGGCTGCACGGGGCAGGGGGCATCCGGCCCAGGCGGCCCGGCTACTGCCGCCCGCTGCTGGGCCTGACCCGGGCCGAGACCGAAGCGCTCTGCGCCGCCTTTGAGCAGGGCTGGGTGACGGACGAGACGAACGATTCCGATGCTTACGCCCGCAACCGTCTGCGCCATGGGGCCGTTCCGGCCCTGCGCAGCGTCAACGCTGCGGCAGAGGAAAATCTGGCCCGCTTCTGTGAAAAGGCGGCCCGCGCGGACGCCTACTTTGCCAGGCAGGCAGAACAGCTGCTTTCTGTCGCACGTCCGGATGCAGCCCAGACTGCCCGCAAGGCCCCGAAAGCCAAGGCTGCGTGGCGGCTGAAGCCGCTGCAGGGCGCGGACCCGCTCATTCTGGAAGCGGCGCTCCACAGCCTTGTTGCCCCGGTGCGGGATGCCGAGGAAAAGTACATCCGCCTGCTGGCAGAGCTGGTGGAGCAGGGGAGCGGGGCGGTGCAATTGACCGATACGGTCCGTTTCTGCGCAGGCAGCGGGATGCTCTGGCAGGAAAAGAGTCGGCCGGAAGCGGCTGCGGCCCCAGCGTTTTCGCTGCCGTTTGCCCCTGCCGATGGGGCAGAATTTGCCTTGCCCGGGGGCCAAACCCTGAAAACACGGCTTTTTGTAAGCGGTTTTCGAGAAAAAACACAGGGTGTTCATAAAAAAGACTTAAAAAATCGGGCGGATTATGCTAGAATAACCTTGTTATATTCTGCCCTTACGCTGCGCACCCGTCAACCGGGAGACCGGTTCCGGCCTGCGGGGCGGGGGCTGAGCAAGCCCCTGCGTAAATGGATGAATGAGGCAGGCATTCCTGCCGGAATACGAGAGGGCCTGCCGCTGCTGGCGGCGGGCAGTGAGATCCTGTGGGTCTGTGGGGAGGGCTTTGCCGAGGGGCTGGCCCCGGACGAGGAGACTGTACAGGTCTTGCAGTTGGAATTGGAAAATGGAGGAACAACCCATGAGCATGAATGACGATATCAAGAACATCCTGGTCAGTGAGGAAGCACTGAAAGCCAAGGTTGCCGAACTGGGTGCACAGATCAGCAGGGATTACGAGGGCAGAAACCTTGTCCTCGTCTCCATCCTCAAGGGTTCGGTGGTCTTTATGGCCGACCTGATGCGGGCTGTGACCATCCCCTGCAGCATTGATTTTATGGTCGTGTCCAGCTACGGCGGCAGCAATACCACCACCAGCGGTCTGGTCAAGATCATCAAGGATCTGGACGGCGACCTTTCCGGCAAGGACGTGCTGATCGTGGAGGACATTCTGGATACCGGTGTCACCCTTTCCAAGCTGGTGCCCATGCTCAAGATGCGCAACCCGAATTCCGTGAAGATCTGCACCATTCTCGACAAGCCCAGCCGCCGCAAGGCCGACATCCAGCCCGATTACGAGGGCTTCCAGGTGCCGGACGAGTTTGTGGTGGGCTATGGTCTGGACTACGATGAGAAATACCGCAACCTGCCCTATGTGGGTGTGCTGAAACCGGAAATCTACGCATAACAAAAACGAATTAGAACTGGAGTTGATCCCTTTTGCAACCGAAACGACCTCGCTTTAATCCCCTGATCCTGGCGCTGGCACTGGCCGGTGTTCTGATGATCTGGTCGGTGCTGGGCACCAGCGACAGCAGTACCGGCGGCTCCACCATGAGCTACTCGACTGTGGTGCACTACTTTGAGAACAATCAGGTCACAGCCTTTACGCTGGACCGCAACACCAGCATCATCACCCTGACGCTGAAGGAGGGCAAGCAGGAGCTGCCCGAAACCACAGGTGCCACCGCTGCCACACAGGCCTCCGGCGGTCTGCTGAGCAACATGTTCTCCTCCTCCACCTCTTCCGTGGGGGCGACCAGAAACGATGACGGCACGGTGACGGTGCGCTACAAGCTGCCCTACGCCTATGTGTTCATCGAGAACGTCCAGCAGTATATCGATTCCTACGACGCAGCCAACCCGACCGCGCCCATGGAGTACGATTACACCACCCTGAAGGAGTCCATCCCCTGGATGGAGATCCTGTTCTACCTGGGAATGCTGGGCTGCACCGGCTTCCTGCTCTTCTCCATGATGCGCGGCGGCGCTGGCGGCGGCGGTATTATGAACGTGGGCAAGGCCAAGGTGAAGGACGAGCACGAGAACAAAAAGACCGCGACCTTTGCCGACGTTGCCGGTGAGGACGAGGAAAAGGAAGAGCTGAAGGAGGTCGTGGAGTTCCTCAAGAGCCCCGACAAGTTCAACACGCTGGGTGCCCGCATCCCCCACGGCGTTCTGCTGGTGGGCCCTCCGGGTACCGGTAAGACCCTGCTGGCCCGTGCCTGCGCCGGTGAGGCAGGGGTGCCCTTCTACTCCATTTCCGGCTCCGACTTCGTGGAAATGTACGTCGGTGTCGGCGCGTCCCGTGTGCGTGACCTGTTTGATAAGGCCAAAAAGACCATGCCCTGCATCATCTTCATCGATGAGATCGATGCCGTGGGCCGTCAGCGCGGCGCAGGTCTGGGCGGCGGCCACGACGAGCGGGAGCAGACCCTGAACCAGCTGCTGGTCGAGATGGACGGCTTTGAGGCCAACGATGGTGTCATCGTGATGGCAGCCACCAACCGTGCCGACATTCTGGATAAGGCACTGCTCCGTCCGGGCCGCTTTGACCGTCAGGTCTATGTTGGCCTGCCCGATGTCAAGGGCCGCGAGGAGATCCTCAAGGTCCACACCAAGAATAAGCCTCTGGCTCCCGATGTCTCCCTCAGGGTCATCGCACAGCGCACCGCGGGCTTTGCGGGTGCTGACCTGGAGAACCTGGTCAATGAGGCCGCTCTGCTGGCTGCCCGCCGCAGCCGCAAGGCCATCACCATGGAGGACATCGAGGAAGCTTCCATGAAGGTCATGGCAGGCCCTGAGAAGAAGAGCCGTGTTGTGACTGCCGAGGAAAAGAAGCTGACTGCCTACCATGAGGCGGGCCACGCCGTGGCAGGCTTCTATTGCAAGCACCATCCCCGTGTGCATGAGATCACCATCATTCCCCGCGGCCAGGCTGGCGGCTACACTATGTATCTGCCCGAAAAGGATCGCAGCTATGTGACCAAGGGTGAGATGTTCGAGGATATCGTTTCCAGCCTGGGCGGCCGTGTGGCCGAGCAGCTGATCCTGGAGGATATCTCCACCGGTGCCTCCAACGACCTGCAGCAGGCAACCAACATTGCCCGCCAGATGATCACCAAGTACGGCTTCTCCGAGCGCCTGGGCCCTGTGGTCTACGGCACCTCGCAGGAGGAGACCTTCCTGGGCCGTGATTTCACCCAGGGCAAGGGCTACAGCGAGAGCACCGCTGCCGAGATCGATGGCGAGATGCGGGATATCATCGATGAGGCTTACGAGACCTGCCGCCGCACCCTGACGGAGCACATCGACCAGCTCCATGCGCTGGCACAGGCTCTGATGGAACGCGAAAAGCTCAACGAGAAGGAGTTCAACACCGTGATGGCCGGCGGCAAGCTGCCCCCGCGTGACGGTGACGAGCCTGCACAGGAACCCGCCGCACCGGCGGCCCCGGTGGAGACCGCAGAGCCTGCCGAGAGCGCAGAGCCCGCTGAACAGGCGGAGCAGGCCGTGCTGGGCGAGGAAATGCCCGACCCGGCGCAGGATGCCCTGCAGGAAAACGAATGATCGAAGGGAGCGAGTGTCGTGGAGGAAAATTTTAACCCGGTCGCACGCACCCGGGCCAACTATTATACCCCGGGCAGCCCGGTGCAGTTCGTCTGTGTGGAGCTGCTCAAGGGCGAACTCAGCGGCGAGAACGCAGTCTGCCTGACCTTCAAGAACATCTCCAAGGTTACCCTGACTGCACTGGAGATCCACTTCAAGTGCAAGGGTGTGGACGGTATCATCCTGTGTGAGGATGCCTTTGAATACCGCGAGATCGAGGTCAAGCCCGGTGAGAGCTTTGGCATGGACGATGCCGTGTTCGTGACCCAGAAGGCCATCACCAGCGTGGATGTAGTCCTGAAGAACGTATACAGCGGCAAAAAGGTCGTGCATCTGGATGCCATCAAGCGTGTCCGCCTGCCGGCCCCGCGCCGCCTGAGTCCGGAGCTGGAAAAGGCACTGGAAAGCCGGATGAACCGCACCGGCCTCAAGTATATGCCGCAGGTGTTCGAGAACGGCTGGTACTGTGCCTGCGGTTCCTTCCACCCGAAGGAAGAGGACACGGTCTACTGCACCGAGTGCGGCTGTGACCGCATCCTGCTGCAGAACGCCCTGAACACCCTGCTGCAGCCCGGCCAGAAGGCCGCCCCTGCAGAGCAGGCCCCGGCGGCGGAGGCCACCCGCGTGGTGAGCGCCGCTCCGCAGGAAGAGCCGACCCGCATCGTGGCCAGCGCGCCGGTGCAGGCAGAGCCTACCCGGGTCATCCCGACGGCCCGCCCGGCAGAGCCTGTCGGCGCTCCGACCAGCTTTGCACCGCCGGTGGAACACACCCCTGCTCCGGAAGCAGAGCCTACCCGGGTGCTGGATGCCGCCACCCGCGCGGCGTTCCCCGGCAGCGGTGCAGCGGCTGTGGATGACGAGGGCACCCGTGTGATACCTGCTGCTGCCCGCCGTGCCGCCCCGGCCCGCCAGCCGGAACCCGAGGTGGAGCAGTACGATGAGGAGGACGATGCGGAAGAGAGCCGCGACGGCATTGCCGAGACCCTCGTCCGTTGGGTCCCGCCCATCACCGCCATCGTCTGCGCAGGCATTGCGCTGTGGGGCTTCGTCTATTATCAGTTTATGATGTAAATGAATGACGGAGGAGGCTGCGCTTCCTCCGTTTTTTGGTTGTACGAAGGAGAAACGTTATGCCCGACGAAGCACTGCAAACCGCTTTTGAGATCAAAACTACCTGCGATGAGATCAGCCGCAAGCTATTGCGCTGGCACTGGGAGAACAAACCCGGAGAGCACAGTCTGGGAGCTCTGCTGGATCATATCCGCACCCGCCAGCAGGAAAGCCCCGAATATTATGACCGTCTGCCCGATCTGGCGGGCCGAAACAGCTGGCAGCAGCTGGATACCACCCTGTGTATGCGGGTGCTGCTGGACCCTGAAAAGGATGCTGCGCACCAGCTGGATCTGCTGGGCAATACGGAGCACCCCGCTGCTGCCCGCCGGGCCTGCAACGCGGTGCGCACCGCCCGCAATGAAGCGGCCCATGCCTCCGACCGCACGGCGGCTGCGCAGGCGGCGATCCTCTTCAACGAGGCCGTGGAAGCACTGGAAGAAGGTTATGCAGGCGCGCCCCTGCGCACCAGTGAGCTGGGCCAGTATTACCGGCTGGCTGAGGATTATCTGAGCCGCTGCGGGGCCAAAAAGCCCATTGCGTCGGCGGCCCCGGAAGAGAAAGCCCCTCGCGCGGCAAAGTCCGGCCAGAGCACTGCGCGCAGGAAGAAAGAGGGGACTTCCGGCAGTGCTTCCCGCCGCAGCAGCACAAAGCAGAACACGAGCGGCCGCAGCTCCGGCGGCAGATCCCAGAACCGGAAGCAGGGCGGCAGCCGGAACAGCCGTGCCCGGGCCAGGCAGAAGCAGAAACAGGCCAACCGCACCGTTCTGCTGGTACTGCTGGCGATCCTGGCCGTGGGTCTGCTGATTCGTGGCTTTACCATGAACTGGCAGTGAAAGAGTGAGGAAACTATGAAGCAAAAACTGATTTTTCTGGATATTGACGGTACTTTGCTGCCGCCCGGTGAGATGACCGTTCCGGCCAGTGCCGTGGAGGCCATCCGGCAGGCCCGGGCCAACGGCCACAAGGTGTTTCTGTGCACCGGCCGCAACCTGCGCATGACGAAACCGCTGCTTGCCTACGGTTTCGATGGCTTTGTCTGCTCTGCAGGCGGCTATGTAGGCTGTGATGGGAAAATTCTCGTGGATCTTCCCATGGAGCCTGCGCAGGTCGAGGGCCTGCGGGAGGTGCTGGGGCGTGCCGGTGCCGAGTGTACACTGGAAGCCCGGGATGATACTTACGGCGGCATCAGGATGATCGAGCGGTTCGCCCATTTGTTCCCCCGCAAGCCGGGGCAGCTGAACAGCGAGGCCGAGCGCTGGCGCAAAACGATGGAGTATGGCATGACCATCCGGCCCATTGAGGAATACCACGGAGAGCCGGTTTACAAGGTGGTGTTCATCGCCCCCAACGAGGCCTGCCTTGCCGAGGCGAAGCAGTTGTATGAGGATCAGTTCATCTTCTGCGAGTCCCGGCTGGGGGATACCCCGTCAGCCATCGTCAACGGGGAGCTCATCAACCGCAAGTTCAACAAGGGCACCGGCATCAAGGCCATTTGTGATGATCTGGGGTGTTCGCTGACCGATACCATCGGCTTTGGCGACAGCGACAATGACCTGCAGATGACCGATGTGGTAGGCATCAGCGTCTGCATGGCCAATGGCTCTGACAACCTGAAAAAGCTCTGCGACCGCATCTGCCCGGCTGTGACGGAGGACGGCGTGGCAAGGGAGCTCAAAACTCTGGGCCTGATCTGAGAGCAGCCTTCCACAAAAGAAGAGATGATAACAAAAAATTCCCGCTCCATCGAGCGGGAATTTTTGTTAGAGAGGTTTATTTCTGATGGACCGCCTTGTGGTATACCGCGTAGGCGATCACGGCAGAGAGGGCTTCTGTGATCCAGAAGGCGTGCCAGACACCGGTAGGGCCCATGCGGCCGCACAGCACCCACGCAATGGGCATGATGAAGATGATATAGCGGCAGAGGGAGATGACCAGCGAGGGCACGCCCTTGCCCAGACCCTCCAGTGCGCCGGAGGAGGTGGTAGACACTGCCGAGACGATGAATCCCAGGCAGATGATCCGCAGGGCGGTCTGGCCGATGGCGATGGTCTCGGGGTTAGAGGTGAACAGACCCATCAGCGGGCCTGCAATGGTCAGGCAGAGCAGGGTGCCAATGGCCATGATCCCGGCGCTCAGGCCCAGTGTCAGGTTGTAGAGCCTGGACACACGGCCATGCTCCCGGGCACCGTAGTTGTAGCCCACCAGCGGGCGCATCCCCTGCACGATGCCGTTGGCCGGCAGGTAAAGGAAGGTCTGGAGTTTGTAGTAGATACCCAGCACCGTCACATAGCTCTGGGAGTAGACCGCCAGCAGGCCGTTCAGGAAGGTGACCAGCAGGCTGGGCAGGGCCAGATTCAGGATGGCCGGTACACCGATGGCATAGAGCTTGCCGTCAAGGACGGCATCGAACCGCAGGCAGCGGCGGGAGAAGCGGACGGCGACTTCGGTGGTGCAGTAGACATAGAGGTAGACCACAAGGGAAACGGCCTGCCCGATGCCGGTGGCAAGGGCCGCACCGGCAATGCCCAGGGCGGGCACCGGCCCAAGGCCGAAGATGAGGACCGGGTCGAGGGCGATGTTGGTCACGCAGCCGGTGATTAGCGCCACCATGGCAACGTTCATCCGGCCCACGGACTGGAAGATCTTCTCAAAGGCGAGGTCTGCCATGTTGACCAGCGAGAACAGGAACACGATGGTGGAGTAGGTCACGCCCATGTCCACCAGAGCGGGATCGGTAGTGAAGCGGCGCAGGAAGCCGGGTATGATGGCAATGCAGAGGACCATGCCCAGCACGCCGTGCAGCAGGGAAAACATCATGCCATGGGTGGCGGCCCGGTTGGCGTTCTCGTGGTCGCCTGCGCCGAGGTAGAGCGCGATCTGGGCGTTGATGCCGATGCCAAAGCCGATGGCCACTGCATTGACAAAGTTCTGGATGGGAAACACCAGCGAAAGAGCCGTCATGGCCTGCTCGCTGATCTGGGCCACAAAGAGGCTGTCCACGATGTTGTACAGGCTGTTCACCAGCATCGAGATGACGTTGGGCAGGGCCATGGAGAGCAGCAGCGGGAACACCGGTCTGGTTTTCATAAAAGTATCGTTCATTTTCATTGCTCCTGAGGGTCAGATTTGGATTTGAAGGCAAAGCAAAAGCCACACAATGGCTTTTGTACCATTGTGTGGCGAAAAGTTGCAGAATGCTGTAAAAATCCACACGATATTTTATTGGTTCAAAGATACCACATCACAGGGATACTTGTCAAGGACTTTTTAAAATAAAAGTATGACTTTTTACAGTGAACCCTTGCCCTTGACATGGGGCGCGGCGGCGGTAAAATAAGAACAGAACGCACAAAAGGAGGATCTGCCATGAAATGGATGATCGCGTCGGACCTGCACGGGTCGGCTTACTACTGCAGCAAAATGCTGGAGGCCTTTGAGCGGGAGGGAGCCGACCGGCTGTTCCTGTTGGGCGACCTGCTCTACCACGGCCCCCGCAACGACCTGCCCCGAGAGTACGCCCCCAAGGAGGTCATCCCCCTGCTGAACGGGAAAAAGGAGAAGCTGCTCTGCGTGCGGGGCAACTGTGATGCTGAGGTGGACCAGATGGTGCTGGAATTCCCCGTGCTGGCCGATTATGCGGTGCTTCCGGTGGGGCAGCGGCTCATTTATGCGACCCACGGGCATATCTATCATGTGAAAAATCTGCCGCCGCTGGCCCCGGGAGATGTGCTGCTGCACGGGCATACCCATGTTCCGGCCTGGACAGAGTTCGGGCAGGGAAATCTTTACCTGAACCCGGGTTCTGTGAGCATCCCCAAGGAGAACAGCCCCCACAGCTACATGACCCTGGAAGGAAACACGATGCAATGGAAAGAGCTGGAAAGCAGCGCTGTTTTCCATGAACTGACCCTTTGATAAAGTCCCCCGGCCGGTTTTGCGGGCAGCTTGAAATTTGCCCACCGGTATGGTATGATAAAACTGAAAACAGATCGGCAAAGTTCCGCAGAGCAGTGCTGTGCGGGGCAGGAGCCTTTTTGTTTCTGCAATGAGTTAGCTAAAACTAACAAAATGACGAAAACAGCGGGCTGGACTTGTGCAGTTTGACAGGCGTGCAGACCCGGCCCTATGAGAAAAAGGGCTTCTTCTCGTTCCTGAAAAAGTAACAGCCCGGTGTTTCTGGCCGGGCTGATCATGCAAAACAGGAGGTATCTCGTTATGAGGATCTTGGTGTACGGCGCAGGCGTTCAGGGCTGTCAGCTGGCCCACAGTCTGGCACAGAACAAGAAAAATGTGGTCACCCTGCTGGCCCGGGGCGAGTGGATGGAGGTCATTGACCAGAAGGGCCTGACCATCCGCCACATGCTCCAGCGGAAAACAACGGTGGATCGGATGCAGACAACAGATGTGCTGGCCCCCGAGGATGTGTATGACCTTGTGTTTGTCACGGTGCAGGCCGGGCAGCTGGCCGATGTGTTGCCCATCCTCAAGGCAAACCGGAGCCAGTACTTCATCTTTGTGGGCAATGATCCCTATGCGCAGGAGATGCTGCAGGCCATGCAGCGCCCGGTGGATAAGATCGCCTTTGGCTTCCAGAACAATGCAGGCCGCCGGGAGCATGACCGGCTGGTCAGTGTGCACATGGGGATGGGAATGACCGTTGGCGGCGCAACCGCACCCCTGTCCGGCGCGTTCCGCCTGCGGCTGCAGGCTGCTTTTGAAGGCACCCACTACAAGCTGACCTATTACAGCGATATGGACGAGTGGCTCAAAAGCCACATCGCCTTTATCCTGCCCTGCGCCTATGCCTGCTATGCGGTGGATGGGGAACTTTCCCGCACCACAGTGGAACAGCGCAGGATGATCGTGGATGCAGCCTGGGAGTGCTGTGAGATGCTGAAAGCGGCAGGTGTACCCGTGAACGATGCGGAGAACACCGATCGCTACCGCGAGGGCACCAAACAGCGGAAAAAGACCGAGCGGATGGTCTACTGGATGGCGCAGACGGTCGTTGGGAAGTGGTGCATTTCGGATCATGCCATGCGCGCGGTGAGCGAGATGCAGTATCTGGATGAAGCGTTTGCCGCCCTGCGCGCCACCACATTGGTGGAGATGACTGCCTGGGATGAACTGCGCAGATCCCTGCCCAGAAAGAAGTAAGAGCCGGAAAATGTCCGGAGCATGAGAAAAAGCCTGTCGGTTTTTGCGCTGACAGGCTTTTTCTATTGGTTCAGCGCCCAGAAGGCGGCAAGCTGCTGCTCCAGCTCTGTGGTGCTGCGCAGGTATTGGAGCTGGTGCCAGTGGCGGGGGAACAGGCGGGTGTATTCGGCGCGGGCAAAGCGGTCATCCAGCAGAAGCACCACGCCTCTGTCTTCCTGCGTGCGGATGACCCGGCCCGCCGCCTGCAGCACTTTGTTCATGCCCGGGAAACGGTAGGCGTAGTCGAAACCGGTGCCGCCCGCCTCGTCATAGTAGCGGCGCAGGATCTCCTGCCGGGGGTTCACCTGAGGCAGGCCCACCCCCACGATGGCGCACCCGATGAGCCGGTCGCCCACCAGATCCACGCCCTCGCCAAAGATGCCGCCCATGACCCCGAAGCCCAGCAGTGTTTTTGCGGGGCTCGGGCCGAACTGTTCCAGAAAGGCCGCCCGGGCCGCGTCGTCCAGACCACTCTCCTGGGCCAGCGTCCCGATGTCCGGGTAACGGGCGGTGAAGTCCTCATATACCTGCCGCAGATAGGCGTAGCTGGGAAAAAAGGCCAGATAGTTGCCCACCTTGGCTCGGGCCAGTGCGGCCAGCGCATCCGAGACGGCCTGCACACTGGCCTCCCGGTCCCGGTAGCGGGTGGAGATGCCGGGCAGGCAGTAGAGCCCCAGATGTTCGGGCGGAAATGGGCTTTCCAGTGCCACAGCCCGGGCATCGGGACAGCCCAGCACGGAGCGGTAGTAGCCCGGCGGGGTGAGCGTTGCGCTGAACAGCGCCGCCGCCCGCCCGGCGGCAAGGCTGGCATCCACAAAGGGGGCGGGGTCAAGGCAGAGCAGCTCCCATTCCAGCTCGCTGCCCCGGGCTGTCAGCTGGGTGACAAAATGCGCGTCGTACCGCTCTGCTGCCCGGGTGATATCCTGCAACGCAAAGTAGAGCTCCAGCAGCTGGGCGTGGGCATCGGCCTCCGGGTTGGCCTCCAGCCAGTCCTGCAGGGGGGCCTGCAGGCTGAACAGCAGTCGGAGCAGCTCCTTCGGCAGCTCTTGCAAAAAGACCGTGCCATCCTGCGCCAGCAAAGGCTCCGGCAGCGGGAAGGCGGCTTCTGCCGGTTCGGTGTCCAGAAGGCTGGTCTGTTGGGTGAGATCCTCTGTCGGCGGTTCGGTGGGCGCTGAACCCCGGCGGGGGGCCAGCTTCGTTACCGCCCGCCGTGCTTCCAGAAAGCCTTTGTCTGCCTTTGTCAACGCAGTTTTCAGTGCGCTTTTTCCTTTGCCGATGGCCCGTCTGGCATCGGTCAGGCTGCTCTTGCAGAACCGTGCCGAGTACATGGCTCTGGCCCGGTCCGGCAGGTTGTGGGCTTCGTCGATGAGAAAAAGGTAGTCGCCCGCCGCATCGAAAAAGCGCCGCAGGTGCACGGTGGGGTCGAACAGATAGTTGTAGTCTCCGATGACCACATCACACCACTCGCTCAGGTCCAGCCCCAGCTCAAAGGGGCAGACCCTGTGCCGCCGGGCAGTCTCGGTCAGGGCGGCCCGGTCATAGGGGACGGCGCTGTCCAGCAGGTCGGCCAGCGCATCCTTCAGCCGCTCGTAGTAGCCGTTGGCGTAGGGGCAGGCTTCCGGCAGGCAGGCGGGACGGCCCTCAGCATCCTTGCACAGGCAGGCCTTCTCCTTGGCGGTCAGGGTCACGCTGCGCAGGGAAAGCGCCGGGTCTGCCGCCCGCAGACGGGCCAGTGCATCCTCAGCAGCGGCCTGTGTCGTGTTGCGGGCGGTCAGGTAGAAGATCTTTTCCCCCGTGCCCTCGCCCATGGCTTTCAGGGCAGGGAAGAGGGCGCTCATCGTTTTGCCGATGCCGGTGGGTGCCTGACAGAACAGCCGGGCACCGCCCTTCTGCTCTGCCTTGCCCGCAGCACAGGCGCGATAGATCTCCCCGGCAAGGGCGCGCTGTCCGGGACGGTAAGCTGGAAACGGAAATTGCAGGGCCCCAAGGCTCCGGTTCCGGGCTTCCACCCAGTCCAGCTGCCGCCGTGCCCAGGGAAGATACTGCCGCAGTAAGTCGTTGAGAAACGCATCCAGCTCAGCGGCGGAGAAGTGCCGGGTATAGCGGATGATCTCATCGGTGTCGATCTGGTAATAGGTCAGCCGGACATCCAGTGTTTCCAGCTCCCGCTGCTCGGCGCAGATGGCCCCGTAGGCCATGCCCTGCGCCCAGTGGCAGGGGTTCATGTCCTCCGTGATGGCATCGGTGGGCGCGGCGGTGGTCTTGATCTCGTCGATGACCACCGTGCCGTCCTCATCGGTAAAAATGCCGTCGGCACGGCCCTCGATGGTGAACCCGATTCCCTCCATCGTCCGCTCTGCCGTGAGGAACACCTCGGCGGCGTAGCCTTCACCCGCCGCCTTCTGGAGCCTGCGGTGGATGCGTGCGCCCTCGTTGGCCCGGTCAAAGCCGGTAAAGCGGCTGTCGATACTGCCGGTGCGGAGCAGGAACTCCACCAGCTCCCGGACAGAGAGACGGATGGTTGGCATGGGGTTCACTTCCTTTCTCTTGAAATTCTGCGCTTCGGTCAGGTTGTACAGAGCAGGGCCTACCCGAGACCCAGGATCTTTTGACAATTTGCTGCAACAGCATTCACCTGGTCAAAATCCACGGCGGCCCGGTAATAAGTCTCCAGCTCATCATGGCAGTTCTTGGCCTGAGCCATCAGGGCTACAGCCTGGTCGATGAGCTCGGAGGCGGCACGGTCGTTGAAGCGCAGGCGGGCGCGGAAGCCGGACAGATTCTCCCGGTCCACAAAGCGGGTGCAGCGCACGGCCTGCACGCCGGGCAGCTGGATGGGATGCCAGAGGTTGTCGGTCAAAAAAGCCAGCCGCAGGGCCGGGATGAAGATGTGGTCGATCTGATCTTCAGGGTGCATGGCGCAGGGGCAGGTGATGATATGGTAGCCCCGGGCCAGCGCTTCGGCCCGGATGAGTTCCAGCAGCAGGCGGGAGACCGCCCCGTAATCATCCCGGAATACCACATACCGGTCGGCCAGCGCTTCCACCGTGCCCCGGTAGAATACCATCCCCTTGGGGGTGATGGCTGAGAGCAGCCGCAGCTCCTCGCTGGCGGTGCCCTCGGTGCGGGGAAGCAGCCGGGTGCAGAGACGCTTGACGTAGCGGCGCACCTTTTCAAAGTTGGCGCTGCAGGCCTCGGCCCGGCGGCTGTCCAGCATCAGGCTGCCCGCCGATGCGATATACCGGGCTGCCCGGCCCCGCAGGGCGGCATTCCGGGCAAACAGGGCCTTGACCTCGTCCCGGTGGGGAGCCAGCTTTCCGGCATCGATGGTGTGGTACAGGCTCACCACCAGCTCATCAGCCCCGGGCGCGTCCGGCTCCACCACATGGGGCGCGGTGGCATCGATGATGGCGCGCTTCTGGTCGAGGAAGATGACCCCGTCCAGACTGTCCGGGTCGCTGGCACAGTGGATCTTTTCGATGCGCTGGCCCTGCTGCTCGGCGGCCTGGGCCAGATGCTTCATCAGGGTGGATTTGCCGCATCCCGGCCCGCTTTTGATGAGAAGCATCTGCATCCCGGGCTCCCGGCGCAGCGGCTCAAAATAACCCTTGAAGCCCGCCGGTGTGGTGGCCCCCAGAAAGAAATCGGGGGAACGGCTTTGGATGGTTTTCATATCAGAACACCTCACTTTTGCTTTAGGGTATGCAAAAATGAAGGAAGATGATACTTGGGCGGAAGGGTTAATAGGTATGCAGACAGACTTCGTTTATTTTATCCCGCAGGGCCACAAAATCCGCAAAGGCGGCGGGTTTGTTCTGCGCCTGCCGGAGCAGGGCGGCGGGATGGAAGGTGCCCATGAACCACACGCCGTTCTTTTGCACAAAGGTGCCGTGCTCCTTGGTCACGGAGAAATCGGTGCGGATCATCCGCTGGGAAGCGATGCGGCCCAGGCAGACCACGATCTTTGGCTGCAGCAGCTTGAACTGCTCCCGGAGCCATGGCATACAGGCCTCGCTCTCGGTGGGCAGCGGGTCACGGTTCTGGGGCGGGCGGCACTTGACGATGTTGGCAATGTAGCAGTTTTTGCTCCGGTCCAGATCGATGGCAAACAGGTATTTGTCCAGCAGCTGGCCGCTGCGGCCCACAAAGGGCAGGCCCTGCTCGTCCTCGCTCTGGCCCGGGCCTTCGCCCACGAACAGCACCTCAGCAGTCTGGACACCCTGCCCGAACACCACATGGGTGCGGTCAGTGCACAGCTCACATCTGCGGCAGGCAAGGCACTCGGCCTTTAATGTATCCCAATCCATAGCAGTTTGATCTCCTTGCAACTGAATGATAATTTATTCACAAATAAAAAATGGTTTTCTCCTAAAATAATAGCACAAAAAGCCAATTTTGTCTTGAACTTTTTGCCGGGTGTGCTAGAATAAAAGAGAAAGGCATCCTTGTGTCCAACAGGCACCCGGATGTGAATTTTGGATAGTTAATTCGGAGGTAATCAACAATGGCTGATATGTTCGCACCGCTGGTAGCACAGCTGAAGGCAAACCCCAAGACGATCGTTTTTACCGAGGGCAATGACCCCCGCATCCTGGAGGCCGCAAGCAAGCTGCTGGCTGAGGGCGTGTTGAAAGTTGTTATGGTCGGCAACGAGGCAGAGTGCAAGGCTGCTGCCGCTGCTGGCAATTTTGATATTTCCGCTGCTGAGATCATCGACCCTGAGAACTACGCCGGCTTCGATGAGATGGTCAACACCATGGTCGAGCTGCGCAAGGGCAAGCAGACCGCAGAGGAGTGTACTGCTCTGCTGAAGAAGTCCAACTACTTCGGCACCATGCTGGTCAAGATGGGCAAGGCTGACTGCCTGCTGGGCGGCGCTACCTATTCTACCGCTGATACCGTTCGCCCGGCTCTGCAGCTGATCAAGTGCAAGCCCGGCATCAAGTCCGTCAGCTCCTGCTTCATTATGGTCCGCGGCGACGAGAAGCTGGCGATGGGCGACTGCGCCATCAATATCGATCCTTCTGAGGATGAGATCGTCGAGAGCACCGTTGAGACTGCTCATACCGCTGAGATTTTCGGTATCGACCCGAAGGTTGCCCTGCTGAGCTACTCCACCAAGGGTTCCGGCAAGGGCGAGACCGTTGATAAGATGCGCAACGCCACCCTGCGCGTTCAGGAAGCACATCCCGAACTGAAGGTTGACGGTGAACTGCAGTTTGACGCCGCCGTTGCACCGGAAGTTGGCAAGCTGAAGGCTCCCAACTCCACCGTTGCTGGCGAAGCTAACGTCTTTATCTTCCCGAACATCAACGCCGGCAACATCGGCTATAAGATCGCACAGCGTCTGGGCGGCTTTGCTGCATACGGCCCCATCCTGCAGGGTCTGAATG
>ERZ772901.1263-NODE-1263-length-20337-cov-3.392318_pt1 | contig 20337 bp, 17 predicted proteins | sample MGYA00512123_ERZ772901 | MGnify/ENA primary metagenome ERZ772901 (study PRJEB29015, sample SAMEA2737711) | human gut metagenome | biome: human gut; feature: human-associated habitat; material: faeces | place: China | collected 2012 ...
ATCTTGGCCAACTCCAGCGTACCGTATCGCTGAGCCGCCGTCAGGGCCTCACCGGGGGTGTCGGTGTGAACATGGACCTTGAAGGACTCGTCGTCCTCGCCGATGACCAGACTGTCACCGATGCTGTCCAGATAGGCCCGGAAGGGGGCCAGATCCACGTTGGGATCGTTCTTGCGGACGATGAACACCGTGTCGAAGGCGAAGGTGATGTCCTCGTCTCCGATGGCGGCAAAGTCCGCCTTGTCGTGCTCCGGCTCCTCCTCCACCTCCGGCATGGGCTCGCCCCGCAGGCTGCTGAGCATCCCCTCCAGAATGATGAGGTAGCCCTTGCCGCCGGCATCCACTACCCCGGCTTTTTTCAGCACCGGATTCATCTCTGTGGTCTCGGCCAGCGTCTCATAGCCCGTGGCAATGGCCTCCGCCAGCACATATTCGGCGCAGTTCTGCTCCTGCGCCGCCTCCTCAGCTCTGGCCGCCGCCAGGCGGGATACCGTCAGCACCGTACCCTCGGCGGGCTTCATCACGGCGTTATACGCCGCGGCGACACCCTCCTGAAGCGCGGCGGCAAACGCCGCGCCGTCGGCCTCCTTGCAGCCCTTGAGCTCCTTGGAGATGCCGCGGAAGAGAAGCGACAGAATGACGCCGGAGTTGCCGCGCGCGCCGCGCAGCAGCGCGGACGCCGTGACAGAGGCGGCCTGATCGACCGTCGCGGGCTCGATCTTCTTGAGCTCCTGCGCCGCGGTCTGGATGGTAAGACTCATGTTCGTGCCCGTGTCGCCGTCGGGAACGGGGAATACATTCAAATCATTGATAGCTTGCTGTGCCTGTGCGATGGAGACGGTGCCGAAGAGCAGCATCTCCTTGAACATGGCACCATTGATGGTATCGTGCATAGGATGATGTCCTCCTCGGTTTTTACATATTCATGCTGTCGACGCAAACGTCGATGCTGCGGATGCTTGCGCCGGTGTTTTCGCTGACCATATAGCGCACCTGATTGATGATGGAGCGGCAGACGGCGGCGATGTTCACGCCGTGCTCCACAACGATGTGCAGCTCGATGGAAATGTCCCCTTCTTCGTGGGGAATGATGCGCACGCCCTTGCTCATCGCCTCGCGGCGCAGCAGGTGGACGAGCCCGTCGGTCATCGAGCGGTAGGCCATGCCCTTGACGCCAAAGCAGCTCGTGGCCGCGGCGCCGGTGATATTAGACAGGGCGGCGTCGGAAATGCTGACTTCGCCCTTTTCGGTTTGTAGCCTGATCATGGAAGATACTCCTTTCTCCCTGGTCGATATGATATGACTATATCATTATATACGAAGCGGTGCAGAATAACAAGAGAAAATATTTTGCGTAAAATGCGGGAAAATGTCAAGGACTCTATTGAAAATAAACGGAAATTCACGTATTATGGAAACTAACGAGTTCATTGCGCCCGCTTTGGGCGCTGCGGAGGGATAAACATGAGAGTTATCACAGGCTCGGCGCGCGGACGGCGGCTGGGCGAGCTCAAGGGCATGGAGACCCGCCCGACGACCGACAAGGTCAAGGAAAGTATTTTTAATTGTATCCAGTTCGACGTGGAGGATGCGCGCGTGCTCGATCTTTTTGCGGGCACGGGGCAGCTCGGCATCGAGGCGCTCTCGCGTGGGGCAAAAAGCGCGCTTTTTGTTGACAAGCGTGCAGACGCGGTCAAGCTCGTGCGCGAAAATCTCGCGCTGTGCCATCTGGAAGAAAACGCGCAGGTCATCTGCGGTGATTCGCTCGCCGCGCTCGGCACGCAGAGCGGGAGGTTCGACATCATCTTCCTCGATCCGCCGTACGAAAGCGGACTTTTGGAGCAGGCGATGGAAAAGATCGCGCAGTTTGACATTTTATCACCCCATGGTATAATGGTCGCGGAAAGTCCGCAGAACCAGACGCTTCCCGAGCTTCCCACGCCGTACGGACTGTATCGCGAGTACCGCTACGGCAAGATCAAGGTGAGCATCTATCACCGCGCGGTGGAGGAAGAGGCATGAGAATCGCAGTGTTTCCCGGCTCGTTTGACCCTGTGACGATCGGACATCAGGACATTATCGCGCGCGCATCGAAGCTCTTTGACCGCGTGTATGTGTCCATCGTGCCGAACGGGACGAAGACGCACCCGATGTTCACCGACGAGCAGAAGCTCGCGCTCATGCGCGCGAGCGTCGAGGAGTTCCCCAATGTGGAAGCTGAGCTCGGCGGCGGACTTCTGACCGACTACGCGCTGCGCAAAAACGCGCAGTTTCTCGTGCGCGGTGTGCGCAACAGCGTGGATTTTGACGCCGAGCAGCAGCTTTCGCTCATCTATCGCGATGTGTCGGACGGCGCGCTCGAAACGGTGCTGCTGGTCGCGGAACCGAAGTATCAGCACATCAGCTCCACGATGGTGCGCGAGATGATCAAATACGGACAAGACCTTGAAAAATATATGCCGCTGCGCGCGGCGGAGCTTGTGAAAGGATGGAGAGAAGACCATGGCGAACAATGATGTGCAGCATCTTTTGGATATGCTTTACGAGATGATCGACGGCGCGAAGAACGCGCCGCTGACGAGCGACAAGTGCATTTTGAACCGCGACGAGGCGCTCGACCTGCTCGACGAGATCCGCGCCCAGCTGCCGGTGGAACTTTCCCGCGCGCAGGAGCTCATCCGCGCAAAGGAGGACTATGTCAAGGCCGCCAAGCGCGACGTCGAGCGCATGATGCAGCAGGCCGAGCAGGACGCGAAGAACAAGGTCTCCGAGACCGAGGTGCTCGGTATCGCCCGCGAAAAGAGCCACGAGATCATCAAAAAGGCCGAGGACCGCTCGCGCGAAATGTACCGCGTGGCCAACGAGTACACCGAGGATGCGCTGCGCCGCACCGAGGAGGCCATCCGGATGGCGCTCGAGGAGGTCAAGCAGTCCCGCGTGCGCTTCCGCGCCGCCTCTGCCGAGCAGATGCAGAAGCGCCGCGAGGAGCTGGCACAGTCAGCTGAAAAGCAGATACAGAACGGATAAAATTTTGTCAAAAGTGACAAAAACCGACATGATCGGTAGACATAATCTATATTTGGGCATAGCATAAAGGGCCGCCACAAGATATTGTGGCGGCCCTTTTTTAACCAAAACCAAAGTAGAACAGGCGTTTTAAAAATACGGTGCACTGGCCGAATTTTTGCAGGAAAAAGCGATAAAAGGCTTGAAATCTCAGGGAAATTTCTGCTTGCATTTTTTATGTGAATCTCGTATACTCAAAACAAGGGTGGGGGAAAGTGGTGTATCATACCATGAAAATGGCTTACTTTCCCACATAAGCATCAGATCGGACGCGGCACGGCTTTTTCCAAAATGAAGAAAAGGCCGCGCTTTCGTGCCCTCTGTATGCGAAAATGCACAGAAAAAGGGGGTCAGCCGCCGTGACGGGTCAGTATCAGCACACGATCGACGCCAAGGGGCGGCTCTTTATCCCCGCGAAGCTGCGCGAGGAGCTCGGCGACACGTTTTATGTCACCATGGGCATGGACTCCTGCCTGAGCATCTATTCCGACGCCTCCTGGGCGCGCTTCACCGAAAAGTTTGAAAGCCTGCCCTACACGAAGACCAAGGCCATGCGCCCGCTCTTCGCCAACGCCGCCAAGTGCGAGCCCGACGCGCAGGGACGCATCGTCCTGCCGCAGAAGCTCAGAGCCTACGCCCACCTTGAAAAAGACGTGGTCGTGATCGGCGTTTCGAACCGCGCCGAGATCTGGAATGCGGAGAAGTGGGCAGAGATCGAGGCCGAGGAGCTCAATCCCGAGAATCTGGCCGCCGTGATGGAAGAGCTGGGATTCTGATATGGAAGAGAACTACGGCCATAAACCGGTACTGTTGCACGAGTGCCTCGGCGCGCTCGCCATCAAGCCCGACGGCATCTATGTGGACGGCACGCTCGGCCGCGCCGGACATTCGCTCGAGATCGTGCGCCGCCTGACGACGGGCCGTCTCATTGCGCTTGACCGTGACGAGACCGCGATCGAAGCGGCAAACCGCCGCCTCGGCGATTATTTGGACAAGGTCACGCTCGTCCACAGCAATTTCAGCGCGCTCGACGCTGTGCTGCACGAGCTGGGCGTCCACGGCGTGGACGGGATGCTGTTTGACCTCGGCGTTTCCTCCCCGCAGCTCGACGAAGCGCAGCGCGGGTTTTCCTACAAGCAGGACGCGCCGCTCGATATGCGCATGGACGAATCCGCCGCACTGACCGCGCGCGAGGTCGTGAATACCTATTCTTATGAAGAGCTGCGCCGCATCCTCTTTGAATACGGCGAGGAGCGCTATGCGCCCGCCATCGCGAAGAGAATTTGCCAGCACCGCGAGCAAAAGCCCATCGAAACGACGCTTGAGCTCGGCCATGCCCGCGAGCGCGCTGCGCGAAAAGCAGCACCCTGCCAAGCGCAGCTTTCAGGCCATCCGCATTGCCGTGAACGACGAGCTGGGCGAGCTTCCGCCGATGCTCGACGCGGCGGAGAAAAATCTGAAACCGGGCGGACGGCTCGCGGTCATCACGTTCCACTCGCTCGAAGACCGCATCGTCAAGAAGAAATTACAGGAGCTTGCACAGGGTTGCATCTGCCCGCCGGAATTTCCGGTGTGCGTGTGCGGACGAAAGCCAAAGGTCAAGCTCATCACAAGAAAGCCCATCGTTTCGGGCGAAGAAGAACTCGCAGAGAATCCCCGTGCCCGCAGCGCCAAGCTGCGTGTCGCGGAAAAGTGCTGACAACAGCCGAAAATACGCAAAAGAAAGGAGATCGCCATGGCCAGCCGCAGAGAGCAGAACATGAAATACCGCCGCTACAGCGGACGAGTCAATGGCAATCTCGCTTACGATCCCGCCTACGAAGAGCGCCAGCGCAGGCTGCGCCGCGAGCGTGAATACGAGCGCGAGCACGAGCGTCAGCGCGAGGAATTCATGCGTCCCCCGCAGCGGAAGATGCAGAAAAAGGCTGCGCCCGTCCGCCGTCAACGCGAAAAGGTCTCGCTCGGCACGCTGTGCGGCTTTATGGCGCTGGCCGCAATGGTCGCGCTGATGATCATGTGCCGCGCACAGCTGACGGAAATCTCCGCGCAGGTCGTCTCCGTGCAGAAGGAGATCTCCACGCTCGAGGACGAGCATGTCGCGCTGCTCACGCGCTACGAAAAAACCTTTGACCTCACCACCATCAAGGAGGCGGCGGCCGCAGCCGGTATGGCCAAGCCCAGCGCCTCGCAGGTCTACTACATCGACCTGTCGGAGCCCGACAGCGTGGTCGTCTACCAGCAGAAGAGCCAGAACGTTTTGTCGCGGGCGCTCACGTCGCTTGGCAACGGCGTATGCGCAGTGGTGGAATATTTCAAATGAGCGAAGCTATACATAAGGAGTAAGGAGCTTCCTTACTCCTTTTCCATTTTTAAGGAGGATGAACGACTGTGGCACCACGCCCCCAGAACCAGAAAAGACGGCCCGAATCCGCGCGCCGCGCAAACCGCATCATTCAGACAAGAACGCTGCTGCTTCTGGGCGCGTTCGGCGTGCCGACGTTTGTGCTGCTCTTCACCAAACTCTATCACTGGCAGATCACCGAGCATGACGAGCTCCAGTCCGTCGCTGTGCGCCAGCAAACGCTGCGCACCACGGTGGAGGCGAGCCGCGGCACGATCTACGATCGAAACGGCACCATCCTCGCGATGTCCGCCTCGGCGGAGGATATTTTCATCTCTCCGAAGGAGATCATCGAAAACGATCAGGATCAAAACCTGATCGCGGGCGGCCTTGCTGAAATTCTGGACCTTGACCCCGCTGACATTCTCAAAAAGATGGAGAAAACGAACTCGCAGTACGAAGAGCTCAAGAAAAAGGCGGACGATGAGCTCGCCGACAAGGTGCGCGAATTCATCAATGAGAACGACCTCAAGGGCGTTTTCATTCGTCCGACGAGCAAGAGGACCTATCCCAAGGGGACGCTCGCCTCACAGGTCATCGGCTTTGCCAATGAAAACGGCGGTGCGATGGGCCTTGAGGCGGCGTACAACGACGAGCTGACCGGTGAGAACGGTATGGTCGTCACCGCGCGCGACCGCGACGGCCGCTCCGTGCTCTACCAGTACGACCAGTATTTCGACGCGGAAAACGGCTGCGACCTGCACACGACGCTCGACACGACCATCCAGTATTACCTTGAGAAAGGTGTGCAGGAGCTCGAGGCGCGCTTCGGCACTGGCAAGGGCGCCGAGGGCATCGTCATGGATGTCAACACCGGCGCGGTGCTGGCGATGGCGTCGCTGCCGACCTACGACTTGAATTCCCCCGGCACGGTCTACAACGACTTTCTGACCTCCGGCATGACGGAGGAGCAGGTCCTCGAAAACATGAGAGACCTTCTCAACAAGCAGTGGCGCAGCAAGGCCATCAACGACACCTACGAGCCGGGCTCCACGTTCAAAACACTGACGCTCGCGATGGCGCTTGAGGAAAACGTTGTCGACCTGAACACGGGCTTCTATTGCAGCGGCAGCGTAAAGATCGAGGGCGAGACCATCAACTGCTCCAAGCGCGCGCCCGGTCACGGCCAGCAAAACCTGACGCAGGCGTTCGCCAACTCCTGCAACCCCGCGTTCATCAACATCGGCCTTCGCATCGGCAACGACATGTTTTACCAGTACATGCTGGACTTTGGCCTGACGGAGAAGACCGGCGTCGACACCACGGGCGAGGCCAGCGGCTTCGTCAACAGCGAAATTAAATATTCGACGCTGGCGCTGGCGTGCTACGCCTTCGGCCAGAACTTCAACGTCACGCCCATCGCGCTGCTGGCGGCGCAGTGCGCCTGCGTCAACGGCGGCTACCTCTATACGCCCTATCTTGTCGAAGAGATCACCGACCAGGACGGCAATGTCGTCTCTAAGCACGACTCCACGCCCATCCGTCAGGTCGTCTCCGAGGAGACGTCCGCGCTTGTGCGCGACATCATGGAGTATGAGGTCACAAGCGGCACGGGCAAGAACGGTCAGGTCGCGGGCTACCGCATCGGCGGCAAGACCGGCACGGCCGATAAGGTCGGCGGCGGCGTCATCGTCTCGTTCGTGTGCTTCGCCCCCGCGGATGACCCGCAGGTGATGATGCTCCTGACGCTCGACGAGCCGAGCAAGTGGACCGGTACCTACGTTTCCGGCGGTAACATGGTCGCCCCCGTGGCGAGTTCCGTCATGGGCGAGATCCTGCCGTATCTCGGCATTGAGCCGAGCTACACCGCTGAAGAGCTCGTCGGCGCGGATAAGACTGTGCCGAACGTCGTCGGCCTCAGCAAGGACGCGGCGGCCGAGCGCCTGAGCGCGAACGGCTTCAGCTTCCGCACCGTCGGCAGCGGCGATACCGTCACCGACCAGACGCCCGCAGGCGGCGCGATCGTACCGAACAGCGCGGAGATCATCCTCTACCTCGGCGCGGAGAAGTCGACTGACAAGTGCATCGTCCCGAACGTCGTGGGCGACAGCGCCGCGACCGCGAACCAGAAGATCGTGAACGCGGGGCTCATCATGGGCGTTTCCGGCGCGACGAACGCAAGCTCGTCCACGGTGCGCGCCATCTCGCAGAGCATCGCCGCGGGCACGGAGGTCGAGGCCGGTACGGTCGTGCGCGTCCAGTTCAGCGACAGCTCGGTGCGCGACTAAAGACAGCAAGACCCAATTCCGAAAGGAATTTTTCAAACGCAGTTATCTGAGCTTATTTCCGCATTAGAAGACAAAACGGTGCATGCGCCGCCTGACCTGATAGTCAGAGGCCTTGCGCTCGATTCCCGCAAGGCAGAAGAGGGATTCCTCTTCTTTGCCCTGCCGGGGGAGAAGGAGAACGGCGGCGAGTTTATCGCCGAAGCCAAAGCGCGCGGCGCGGCCTGCGCCGTGTGCGAGCATCCGCCGGAGACAGAAATCCCCTATATCTTAGTGCCGGATGCGCACAAAGCGCTTGCGCTTTGCGCGGCGGTATGGTATGGTACTCCGGCGGGAAAACTCACCGTGGTCGGCGTGACCGGCACAAACGGCAAAACGACCACGACGTATCTTATCAAACAGCTTTTGGAGCGCACGAAGGGCGCAAAGGTCGGCCTGATCGGCACGAATCAGAATTTGATCAGCGACAAGACCATCCCGACCGACCGCACAACGCCCGACGCGCTGACCGTGCAGCGCCTGCTCGCCCAGATGGTCGATGCGGGCTGCACCTATGCCGTGATGGAGGTTTCGTCCCACGCGCTGATGCAGAGCAGGGTAGAAGGAATCCGATTCCGCGTCGGTGTTTTCACGAACCTGACGCAGGATCATCTTGACTACCACGGCACGATGGAGGCCTACTGCGACGCGAAGTCGAGGCTTTTCGACCAGTGTGACATCGCCTGCGTTAACGGTGACGATGCGTGGACGGAGCGCTTGCTCGCCCGCTTTACGAGCGAGCGGATTACATTCGGGCAGGGCATGACGAATGACCTTGTCGGCTGGCGTGCCCGCTACGAAAACGACTGCGTGCGCTTCACCGCTTGCACCGACTTCGACCACGAGGAGACGAAAATCGGCATCCCCGGCGGCTTTTCGCTCTATAACGCGCTCGCGGCGCTCTGCGCCGTGCAGGCGCTCGGCGTGCCGCTTTCCGATGCGGCAAAAGCGCTGACGGAATGTGTCGGCGTTAAGGGGCGGTGCGAGGTCGTACCGCTTGATGCACCGTTCACCGTCATCATTGACTATGCGCACACGCCCGACGGGCTCAAAAATATTCTCTCCACGGTCTGCGGCTTTGCCGACGGGCGCGTCATCGCGCTCTTTGGCTGCGGGGGAGACCGCGACAGGACAAAGCGACCCCGCATGGGCCGCATCGCCGCGGCGCTCTCGGACTTCGTTGTCCTCACGAGCGACAATCCCCGCACCGAAGACCCTTACGCCATCCTGCGCGATGTGCTCCCCGCACTTTTGGAGGGCAGAACGCCGTTCGCCGTCATCGAGAACCGGCGCGAGGCCATCGGTTTTGCGCTCCATGAGGCGAAAGAGAGCGACGTCGTCGTCCTCTGCGGCAAGGGGCACGAGACCTATCAGGAGATCGGAACGATAAAATACCACCTCGACGAGAGGGAGGTCGTGCGCGAGAGGTTCGCGCAAGTACAAAGGAAGGACGCCGCCGACGCGGCGAAGGAAAACGAACATGAAGATCATCATTGCCTGCATACTGAGCTTCGCGGTCTCCGCGATCACGGGAAAATTTCTGGTCCCTGAGCTGAGAAAGCTCAAGGCCGGACAGAGCATCCGCGAGGACGGCCCCACCTGGCACGCCGGAAAGGCCGGCACGCCGACAATGGGCGGCTTAATGTTCATCCTCGGCATCTTCGTCTCTATCCTGATCTGCGGCTGGAAGGGCATGATGGCGGGGGACTTTGAGCACCTCTACATCTTCTTTTTTGCGCTGATCTTCGGCGGCATCGGCTTTTTAGACGACTTTGAAAAGGTGAAGCACAAGCAGAACCTCGGCCTTACGGCCATCCAGAAGTTCCTGCTCCAGCTCGCCGCGGCGGTCGCGTTCCTCTGCCTGATGCGCTTTGAGGGTATGCTGACGCCGAACCTCTACGTGCCGTTTTTCAACACGCAGATCGTCATGAGCTGGTGGGTGTACATGGTGTTCGCGGCGTTTGTCATCGTCGGCACGGTCAACGCCGTCAACATCACAGACGGCATCGACGGCTTGGCCGGCAGCGTGACGGTGCCGGTCGGCCTGTTTTTCACCGTGCTCGCCATCTGGTGGCAGGGCTATGAGCAGCTCGGCATTTATGCTGCGGCGCTCGTCGGGGGAATTCTCGGCTTCCTCATCTATAATTTCCACCCCGCCAAGGTCTTCATGGGTGACACAGGCTCGCTGTTCCTCGGCGGCACGGTGGCGGCGCTGGCCTTTGCCTACGATATGCCGCTCGTGCTGATCCCTGTCGGCTTTGTCTACATCTGCGAGACGCTGTCCGACATTTTGCAGGTCATCTACTTCAAGGCGACGCACGGCAAGCGCCTTTTCAAGATGGCGCCGCTGCACCACCACTTCGAGCTCTGCGGCTGGAGCGAAGTAAAGCTCGTCGCCGTGTTCACCAGCGTGAGTGCGCTGTGCTGCCTGGCGGCGCTGTTCGGAGTACTCAACAGATTTCATTTTTGAGAAACGGCAAGCCGTTTCTCAAAAATGAGAGGGGATGCGCGGCGCTCTGTGCCTCGCCGCCCTTGGCGGCTCGACACTCACTCTGCGAGAAGTATTTTTCGCCATGCACCGGTCGCGGCGAAAAATGATTAAAAATATTTCGCGCCTGCGGGCGCGAAAGTCTGCGACGCTTGGTTGCAAAATGGAGGCAAACTCGCGCAGAGCGCGAGTTTGCAATCAGTATGAAAGGGGGAAGACTGCATGACCAAGGAAGAACGCTTGCTGCGGCAGGAGCAGCGCGAGCGGGCGAAGGCCATCGAGGCGGCAGCGCGCGAAGCGGGCCGCGGACCGCTGGACCTTCCGTATCTTCTGCTGGTGCTTACGCTCGTGGGCGTGGGCCTGATCATGCTGTTTTCCGCCAGTTTCCCCTCGGCCTACTATGAAGAGGGTAACCCCGCGTACTACCTCATCCGTCAGGGCATTTTTGCGATCCTCGGTATCACGGCGATGTTTATTGTCGGCAAGATCAATTACGAGCGCTATCGCGCGGTGGCGAAGATGCTGCTGATCTTTTCCATCATCCTGCTGGTGCTCGTTCTGATCCCGGGCATCGGCACGGGCCGACTGACGCACGGCGCACAGCGCTGGATCCGTCTCGGACCCATCCAGTTCCAGCCGTCTGAGATCACCAAAGTCGGCATCATCCTCTATTTTGCCGACAGCATTTCGAAGAAAAAAGACAAAATGGCCACGCTGCGCTACGGCATCGTGCCCTATGTTGCCATCCTCGGCGTGATTGCGGCGCTGATGGCGAAGGAGCCGCATCTTTCCGGTATGGTGCTGCTGCTCGGCATCGGCGCTGTGATGATGTATGTCGGCGGCATCCGCAACTACTGGGTCGGTCTCGGCTTTGCGCTGGTGCTGCTGGTGATCTACGCCTTTGCGACCGGCATCATCACCTATAACTCGAGCCGAATCGACATCTGGCTCGACCCGTTCAACGAAGAGTGGATGCGCGATAAGGGCTATCAGATCCGGCAGAGCCTGCTCTCCATCGGCTCAGGCGGTCTATTCGGACTGGGCCTTGGCAAGAGCCGGCAGAAGTTTCTGTTCCTGCCCGAAGAGCACAACGACTTCATCTTTGCCATCATCTGCGAGGAGCTCGGCCTTGTCGGCGCGACGATCATCATGGTCATGTTCGCGCTGCTCATCATCCGAGGCTACTGGATCGCCCTGCACGCGCGCGACCGCTTCGGAAGCCTTCTTGCCGTCGGCGTGACGACGCAGATCGCCTTGCAGGTATTCCTGAACATCGCGGTCGTGACGAATCTGATCCCGAACACGGGTATTTCGCTGCCGTTTTTCAGCTACGGCGGCACGGCGCTTGCCGTGCAGTTGGCCGAGGTCGGCATCGTACTGAGCGTTTCGCGCCAGATGCGCTGACGCGGGAAGGAGAAAACGGCTATGAAGGTCATCTTTACCTGCGGCGGCACGGCAGGACACGTCAACCCCGCACTCGCGCTCGCGGGCTATATGCGGGAAAAGGACGCGGGAACGCAGATCTTATTCGTCGGCGCGGAGCGCGGACTGGAGCGCGATTTGATCGCGCACACGGACTATCCGTTCCGTACGGTGAACATTTCATCGTTCCACCGCTCGTTTAGGCTTGCGGAGATCAAGCACAACCTTGTCTCGCTCAAAAATCTCGCCCACGCCGAGCGTGAGGCGAACGCGATCTTAAATGATTTTCACCCCGACCTGATCGTCGGCACCGGCGGCTACGCGAGCTATCCACTTGTGCGCTACGGCGCAAAGGCGGGCATCCCCACGGCGGTGCACGAGTCGAACATCGTGCCGGGGCTGACGACGCGGCAGCTGGAGCCCCACTGCGACCGCATCATGGTTGGCTTCGAGGACTGCCGCGCGCACTACAAGCACCCCGAAAAGGTGGTCGTGACCGGTACGCCCGTGCGCGGCGACTTCTTCACGATCAGCAAGCAGCAGGCGAAGGAAAAGCTCGGCATGAACGACGGGCGCAAGCTCATCGTCTCGTTCTGGGGCAGCCTCGGGTCGAACGCGATGAACCGCGCGATGGCGGAGTTTCTGGCGCTTGAGAGCGCGAAGGAGCCCTTTTACCATATCCACGGCGTCGGCGAGATCTGCTGGAAGCCGATGCAGCAGTGGATGCACGATGACGGGTTGGAGATCACCGAGCATCCCGCGCTCGACGTGCGCGAGTACATCTACGACATGGCGACTGTCATGCGCGCCGCCGACCTCGTTATTTGCCGCGCGGGCGCGTCCACACTCAGCGAGCTGACGGCGCTCGGCGTTCCGGCGATTCTGGTGCCATCGCCCAACGTGACGAACCACCATCAGGAGAAGAACGCGGCGCTGCTCGGCGACCACGGCGCGGCGCTCGTGCTGCCGGAAGAGGGCCTTGACGGCAAGAAGCTCTTCGCCGCCGCGGCGGGCATCCTGAACGATCCGCAGCGGATGGAGACGATGTCTCAAAACATGGCGGCGCTCGGCATCCCCGACGCGACCAAGCGCATCTACGACACGGTGATGGCGCTGCTCAAGTGAAAGAGAATAAAAAGGAAGCGAGCCGTGAGGCTCGCTTCCTTTACTTTTGACGCTTTATTTCGCCTTCAAAATGAAATCCATATAGATGGGATTGTGGTCGGAGTAGCGATACCCTGCGTCGACGACATCGGCGGAGACGGCTTCGACGTTGTCGGAGACGAGGAAGCCGTCGACCGTCACGCGGAAGGTCGTCTCCTCGTTGTAGGGTTCGTTGGCCGTGCGGCAGGTGGCGACGGGATGGTCGACGTCAAACGGCACGACGAGGGAGAGCCCGTCGGGGATCGTCCCCTCGGGGATGGGCTGCGCCCAGGTGTCGTTCTCGCCGCCCGCGACGCCGAAGATCTCGGCAGAATTGCCGAGCAGGTCCTTATTGAAGTCGCCGCCCGCGACGCAGTAGTTGCCGTTTTCGTATTCCGCCAGCATATCGGCGCAGAGCATTTGCAGCTGCTCGGTCGCGATGGTGCCGTCGGACGTGTAGGCCGAAAGATGCAGGTTATAGAGCACCAGCTCCCTGCCGTTTTCCATCGGGACGCGGCTGACGGAGTAGCAGCGGTCCAGGTCGACGAGCTTCATGATGCCCGTCTCGATCGGCAGCGAACGGCGCACGGCGGACGAGATCGGATGGCGCGAGAGCGTCAGGATACCGGACTGGTTCGCGCCGTGGGGGTTAATAAGAGGATAGAAGAGGTACGGGCTGTCGTAATTCTGCGCGAATACCTTGTTAAATTCGCTGTTCCCCATCACATCGTCGAGATAAGCGTCCTCTCCGATGTGCCAGCTGCGCGTGCCGTAGATATCGACCTCCTGAAAGAGGGCGAAGTCGGGCGAAAGGTCCTTGACGAGCGAGACCTCGCCGCGCATATTCTCATCAACGGCCTGCCTGCTGCGGGCGCGGCTCTCCTTGCCGCCGTCCATGAAGAAGCTGTAATCGGCGCTGTACGCGCCGAAGCCTACGTTGGCCGACGAAACGCGATAGGTGACGCCGGTCTGCGGCGCGCCCTCCATCGGTGCGGCAGATGCGGCGTCGCAGTGCGCAACGCCAAGCTTCTGCATATCCTCCACACGGTAGTAGGCGGCAAAGACATAGATGACGTAAGCCAGCACGATCAAAACGAGCGCCAACAGAATATAGAGCGCGACTTTGAGCGTTTTTTTCATGAAAAAAGACTCCTTTCGGGGAGAAATATAATAGTCTCATTTTGCCACAAAGCGGGCGGGAAAGCAAGACAAAAAGAAGTTGACGCGCCGCGGCAAAATGGCTATACTGAAAATGCCTAACTATTGCCCTGCGAAAACCGGCAGTCACCCATTTCCCGCAAAAGCCATACGATGGAAAAGTAATGTGCTTGCGGGAGGGAACATGATGTGTGAGCTGTTGGTAGAGGGCGGGGAGCGCCTGTACGGAGAACTCACGATACAAGGCTCAAAAAACAGTGTGCTGCCGATTTTGGCGGCGACGCTTTTGTGCGCGGACACCTGCGTGATCGAAAATTGCCCGAAGCTGCGGGACGTGGATGCGTCCGTTGCCATTTTGCGGCACTTGGGCTGCTGCACGCACTGGGAGGACAGTGCGCTCGTGGTCGACACAGCGCGCATGGACCGCGCGGTCGTGCCCGACGCACTGATGCGAGAGATGCGCTCGTCGGTCATCTTTCTCGGCGCGATTCTGGCGCGCTGCAAGGAAGCGACGATCTGTTATCCCGGCGGCTGCGAGCTGGGGCCGCGTCCCATTGACCTGCACTTAAGCGCCCTGAGCGCCTTGGGGGCAGAGATCAGGGAGACGGGCGGCGAGCTCAAATGCCGCGGCGGAACGCTTCTCGGGAGCGATGTGTACTTACCCATGCCGAGCGTGGGCGCGACGGAAAACGCGCTCCTCTGCGCCTGCGGCGCAGACGGCGTGACGACGATCTACAACGCCGCGCGCGAGCCGGAGATCGTCGATTTACAGAACTTTATCAACGCGATGGGCGGCAACGTCCGCGGCGCGGGCGGTTCAATCATCACAGTCGAGGGAAAGCGCGCGCTGCACGGCGGGAAATACCGCATCATCGCCGACCGCATCGTGGGCGCGACGTATCTCTGCGCCGCGGCCTGCTGTGGGGGAGAGGTGCGCCTTCGCGGCGTCGACCCGCGGCCGCTTTCGACTGTGTCCGGCGCGCTGAGCGAGGCGGGCTGCACGGTCAAAAGCGGGGAGGACGATGTTTTCCTCCAAAGTGATGGCAGTCTCAGATCCATCCGCCCTGTGCGCACGGCGCCCTATCCGGGCTTTCCGACGGACGCGCAGCCGGTGCTGATGGCGGCGCTTTTGAAAAGCGCGGGCAGCACCGTTTTTGTAGAGAATATTTTTGAAAACCGTTACCGCCATGTCGACGAGCTGGCGCGCATGGGCGCGGAGGTGCGCGTCGCGGGGCGCGTGGCCGTCGTCACAGGACGAGAGCACCTGCACGGCGCGCGCGTCAAGTGCACCGACCTTCGCGCGGGCGCGGCGCTCGTCATCGCGGGATTGCAGGCCGACGGACTCACGCGCATTTCGCGCATCGAGCACATCGACCGCGGCTATGAGAGCATCGAGCGCGACCTTGGCGTGCTGGGCGCGCATGTGCGGCGGGAGACGGGTACATAAGCAAACGAAGAAAAAAGGCAGGAAAACTATGGCGTCAAAGCGAAGAAACAGACGGCGCAGGCGGGGAAGAGCCTCTTTCCCGCTGAGACTTTTGTGCCTCGCGGTCGTGATCGCCGCATTTCTCGGCGCGCTGACGATGTTCTTCCGCATCGATATGATCGTGGTGGAGGGCAACGAGCGCTATACCGAGGAGCAGATCATCGAGGCTGCGGGCGTGCAGAAGGAGCAGAACCTTGTGCTGCTGAACAAATATAAGGTCAAACAATCCATTTTCGACACGCTTCCGTATGTGGAGACCGTTGTCATCAACCGCAAATACCCCGACGCGCTCATTCTGACCGTGACGGAGTGCACGGCCTCCGCTGCGCTGACGGGCGAAAACGACACATGGCTCATGAGCGGCGAAGGCAAAATTCTGGAGCGCGCGGCGCAGATCCCCGAGGGCTGCGCGCGCGTGACCGGCTGCACGCTCGTCGAGCCCGCGGTCGGCGCGATGGCGGCGTTTGCGGACGAGGATTCGTATAAATTCGAGCGCCTGCTCACGCTGCTGCGCACGGCGGAGGATAAGCAGCTTCTCTCCATGATCGGCGAGATCGACCTGAGCGACGGCACGGCCATCACCTTTACCTATTTGGACCGCTTTACGGTCAAAATGCCCTGGGATGCGGACATTGCCTACAAGCTCGGGAATGTGCGCACGGTGGTGGAGCAGCTTGAAGCCAATCAGACCGGCACGATCAACCTGATGAACGACGGCAGGGCTGACTTCATCCCGGAATAAAGGCGGAAGTTGACGTAAAAAAGTTTCCCCGAAATGGCCGATTGCTATTGACCCCGCGGGAAAACCGTAATACAATGATTAAGATAGCAAATACCTGATATTGTGGCGCTTGCAGCGGCAAGTGCCTTGCCCATACAACAGATTGCAGGAGGAACCGACATGGCATTCGGATTGGAGACCGGTCCTGAAAACGTAGTTAAGATCAAGGTCATCGGCGTTGGCGGCGGCGGCAACAACGTGGTCAACCGCATGGTGCGCACCGGTGCGCGCGGCGTCGACTTTGTCGCAGTGAATACAGATAAGCAGGCGCTCAACGTGTCTGCCGCCACTTATAAAATCCAGATCGGCGAAAAGCTGACGCACGGTCAGGGCGCGGGCTCCGACCCTGAGGTCGGCCGCAAGAGCGCCGAGGAGAGCCGCAACCAGATCGCCAAGGCGCTCGAGGACACCGATATGGTCTTCATCACCGCCGGCATGGGCGGCGGCACCGGCACGGGCGGCGCGCCCATTGTTGCCGAGATCGCGCGCGAGGCGGGCATTCTGACCGTCGGCGTCGTGACGAAGCCCTTCGGTTTTGAAGGCCGCCGCCGCATGACGCAGGCGGAAGCGGGCATCGAAGAGCTCAAGACCAAGGTCGACTCGCTCGTCATCATCCCGAACGAGCGCCTCAAGCACGCGACCGACCAGAAGATCACCTTTGCCAACGCGTTCGAGATCGCGGACGACGTGCTGCGTCAGGCGGTGCAGAGCATCTCCGACCTGATCCGCGACACGGGCTTCATCAACCTCGATTTTGCCGACGTGACCGCCATTATGAAGGACGCGGGCCTTGCCCACATGGGCGTCGGCCGCGCCGCCGGCAAGAACAAGGCCGAGGAGGCCGCGCGCATGGCCATTTCGTCCCCGCTGCTGGAGACCTCCATCAACGGTGCGCACGGAGTGCTCATCAACGTCACGGGCTCGATGGACATCGGCCTCGACGAGGTCGAGCAGGCAGCGTCCCTCGTGCAGGAGGCCGTGCATCCCGACGCGCTCACGATCTTCGGCGCGACGTTCGACGAGACGCTCGACGACGAGATCCGCGTCACCGTCATTGCCACGGGCTTTGACAAGGCGCCCGGCGCGCTGGACTTCAACAAGGATAAGAAGCCTGCCGAGCAGAGCGGCGAGAGCGCCGCTGCCGGTCTTGCGCCGCTCGACTTCGACAAGGAAAAGGCCGAGGAAGAGGCTAAGCACGAAGATGAGCCCGATCCGTTCGACGACATCTTCAAAATTTTCAACCGCGAGCGTTAAATGGAAACAATTCCCAAAATTCCGCAGACTTTGGTCTGCGGAATTTTTTTGCCCGCATTTACAGCGCCATTTCAAAAAGCGATGCCAGCGCATCAAAATTTTGCACCTTTTAATTTTGCCCGAAGCGCAGAAAGTAAATGCGCCGGACAGAGAAAAAGAAATGAGAAAGAAAAAATTTCCGGCGTTGGGCGGACGGCTGCGCGCTGCGCGCACAGGGCGCGCCATCCGCCCGTATTTTTTAAAGGGGTGAGAGAATGGATGGAACGCATCGCACAAAAAAGCGAGCGGCGATCCTGCTGGGATTTTTTGCCGCCGCCGCGATCGCAATGCCGTCTGCGCAGGCGGCGGACCGGACGGTCAGCGAGCTGATCCCCGTCGGACAGACCGTCGGCGTCAAGCTCTTTTCCGACGGCGTGCTCGTCGTCGGCTTTTCCGATGGGGAAAGTCCGGCGAAGGACTGCGGACTCAAGGAGGGCGACGTCATCACCGCCATCTGCGGGCAGAGTCTGGACACCATTGAGGAATTCCGTCAGCTTCTGGCAGAAAACGGCGAGGACGCCGCGGCGCTGACCGTCAAGCGCGGCAGCCGCACGATCGAACTGAGCGCAGAGCCGGAGAAGGATGAGGACGGCGAGTACCGCCTCGGCGCCTGGGTGCGCGACAGTATGGCGGGTATCGGCACGATGACCTTCTTTGATCCGCAGAGCGGCACGTTCGGCGCGCTGGGCCACGGGGTCACGGATGTGGACACGGGGCAGCTCCTGCCGCTCGACCACGGCAGCATCATGGACGCCTCGGTCAAGGCGGTGAAAAAAGGCGAGCGCGCCTCGCCCGGCGAGCTCAAGGGCGACTTTGACCTGACGCGCGACAGCGGCACGCTTTACGCCAACACCGAATGCGGCATTTTCGGCAAGCTCTCGGCAGAGGACGCGGCAAAGATCACCGGCGCGGCGCTGCCGATCGCAAAGAAGGATGAGATCAAGACCGGCAGGGCGGCGATCCTGGCCACCGTTTCCGGCAATGAAACACGCGAGTATGATATTGAGATCGAAAAAATCTATTCGCCTTCCGGCAGCACGCGAAATCTGCTGCTGCGCGTGACGGACGAGGAGCTTCTTGCGCAGACCGGCGGCGTGGTGCAGGGAATGAGCGGCAGCGCGATTTTGCAGGATGGCAAGATCATTGGCGCGGTCACGCACGTCCTGCTGGATGATCCGTCAAGAGGTTATGGTATTTTTATCGAAAATATGCTCTCTGCGGCGGGGCTTTCGAGTGAATAACCTACCCATATAGTAGAAAGATTGTGTTAAGATAGCGTAAAAACAACTAAATTTTCATGCAAAAAGTTAGAAAAAGATGGTTAAATTCGACATAACTCGCTTGAAAACGCTGTCCAAATATGTTAGCTTAAAGCCATGGCAGAACGAAGACGTCACATTTTGCTGCTGAAGCTGGCCGGCTGGGTCGGCGAAAACTTGTGTGAAAAGGACGGGATGACATGGACAAGAGGATCACGGTCGTATTAGCGGACGCAAACGAAGAGTTCCGCACAGCACTGAAACAGGCATTGGAAGCAACGGGTGAGTTCGACGTAGTGGGATGCGCAGCCGACGGACTGGCTGCGGCGCAGGATATAGCGGAGCGAAAGCCGCAGCTTCTTGTGATGGATCTTTTGCTGCCGGGACTTGACGGCTTTGGCGTGCTCGAGCAGGCGGCGAAGGACAAGGTGCAGATGAAGACAGTTGTCGTCTCGGCTCTTTATCGCGATCAAATCGTGTCGCAGGCGATGAGCCGCGGCGTATCGTTCTTCATGCCCAAGCCCTGCGAGCTGACCTCGCTTTTAGACCAGATGCGCCGCGCGGTCAACGAAGGCGAGGAGAGCGAGGACGAGTCGCAGGCGCTTGAGCGCGAGGTCACGGCAGTGATCCACGAGGTCGGCGTGCCCGCGCATATCAAGGGCTATCAGTACGTGCGCGAGGCCATCGTCATCGCCGTGCAGGACATGGATGTCATCAACGCCGTGACGAAAGTGCTTTATCCCGAAGTCGCGCGCCGCTACAGCACCACGCCCTCGCGCGTCGAGCGCGCGGTGCGCCATGCGATCGAGGTCGCGTGGGACCGCGGCGACCTTGAGACGCTCCAGCGCTATTTTGGCTACACGGTATCCAACACGAAAGGAAAGCCGACCAACAGCGAGTTTATCGCCATGATCGCGGACCGCATCCGTTTACAACGGAAGATCTATAGGGTGTGAAAAGCGAAAGACGTAAAGAGCCACGGAGAGATACTCCGTGGCTCTTTTTCCGTGGCTCTTTTAATAAGAGGTTTATGACTTATCACTTGCAGTGAACGCAAATGACAGCTCAGGGTCGGAAAGAATGACGACAGAGAAAGTATCGTCACTGACAAAAGCATATCCAAAAGCCGAGGCGTCAGGATCATCCGAAGCTTTTACATCATAACAATAGCCGGCAAGCTTTTCGCCATCATTCACAGCTTTTGTTTTCTCGGGACGGTGTTAAGTAGAAGGATAAATCAGAAATGGAGCGTTCTGAGAATGAAATTGTAGCCGCACCACCCTTTTCAACGGTGCAGGTAAAGCCACCGAGATTTTTTGCGCGGATGGTATCGTCTCCATTTTCCAGAAATACTCCGTTCCAGCTGCCGACGATACGCTTTTCCGCTTTTGCGGCAATGTTGCTTTGGAACAGGCTGCTGTTGGCAAGAGCCACGGCGACAAACAGAAGTGCGAGCACGGAAACGAGGAGAACGGCCTTCTTTTTCTTCGGCTTTTTGCCGCTGGCGGGGATGGGAGCTTCCTCTGCGGGGGTGATCTCCGCAGGTGCGGAATCTGCTTCAGGCGCGGCCGTTTCA
>ERZ772901.1273-NODE-1273-length-20247-cov-2.772286_pt1 | contig 20247 bp, 18 predicted proteins | sample MGYA00512123_ERZ772901 | MGnify/ENA primary metagenome ERZ772901 (study PRJEB29015, sample SAMEA2737711) | human gut metagenome | biome: human gut; feature: human-associated habitat; material: faeces | place: China | collected 2012 ...
CTGCTCGCAGTACCGGTTCATGGTCAGCTCCTTGCAGCCGGGATAGGCACATGGTTTCTTTGGTTTCCAAGGCACGGTGTTCATCTCCAGACATAGCAAAAGCCCTCAAAGGATTGCTCCCTCAAAGGCTTCTCTCACATTCTTTCATGCTATTAGTATACCACGCAAAACAGGTAAATGCGTCCGCGATTTTGGACATCATGTTTTTCCAAACAAAAGAATGGCAAACTTAGCTAATGCACGATTCTTCCTTTTGTAGGCGGACGACCGTTCGATGTGGAAATGATCAGCGATGGCATAGACGGCACTCGTCTGTGCGTCCTCATCAGCATAAAAGGTTTTAAGTACGTACTGCTCATCACTGCTCAGCTTCTCCCATGCTGGTTGGAACCACGTCATGTACTCCACCGCCTGCCGGTATCGTTCCTTTAAAATGTCAATGTCTGCCAGGCCGGAGATGATATGTTCCTCTGCGGCATGTGGATTGCAGGAGTGCGGCATCCCATCGAAGCCGGACGAGTGCAGGCTGGTCATCGTAGCATATGCCTGCTTGATATCCTCACTGGTATTTTCGATGATGAACTTCATGCTGTCGTAATCCCGAATAGCATCAACGGCACCGCTTCTTTTATTCAGATATTTCCAGATAACACTCATAGACTGCCTCCTTGCAAGCTGGCCCGGACTGCATCAATCAGTGCAGCCTGGGTCTTGTTTTTTTCTTTTAGGGCCTTTAGGATGCGTCCATCGATGGTCCCTTTCGTGATGATATGCTGAATGACCACAGTTCCGGCTGTCTGCCCTTGTCGCCAGAGTCTGGCATTGGTCTGTTGGTACAACTCAAGACTCCATGTTAGTCCAAACCAAACGAGAGTGGAACCGCCTTGTTGCAGATTGAGTCCATGTCCGGCGGATGCCGGATGAATAACTGCAACGGGAATCGTACCGGCATTCCAGTCCGCTATATCCTGCGAAGTCTTGATTTCCCGCACGGTAAACCGCTGCCGGATCCGCAGCAGGTCATGCCTGAACCAATAGGCCACCAGCACCGGCTTGCCGTTGGCGCTTTCGATGATATCTTCCAACGCATCCAGCTTCCGGTCATGAATGGGAAGCACCGTCCCGTCATCAGAATAGATCGCGCCGTTTGCCATCTGGGAAAGTTTCATTGTGAGGGTTGCGGCATTGGCAGCTGTGACATCACCGTCCGGCAGCTGCAGCACCAAGTCTTTCTTCAGTTCCTCATACCGGTTACGTTCCGCATCAGATAACTGCACTTCATACTGACTGCTGATGAGTTCCGGCATATGTAGGTGATCCGTGGATTTCATAGAAATAGAAATGTCCGATATTTTTCGGTATATCTCATTCTCTGCTCCCGGCAGCAGTTTGTAGCTGAAAACGACCTGCCCGTTCCGCTTGTCCGGGGTAAAGTAGGTGCTGCGGTACTGCCCGATGAATCTGCCAAGCCGCTTCCCCATATCCAGCAGCTTGAACTCGGCAAATAAATCCATTAGGCCATTTGAAGAAGGAGTACCGGTCAGACCCACCATCCGTTTTACCTTCGGTCTTGCCTTCATCAGTGCCTTGAACCGCTTGGACTGATAATTTTTGAAGGATGAAAGTTCATCCACAACCACCATGTCAAAATCAAAGGGGATCCCGCTTTTCTCAATCAGCCACTGCACGTTCTCACGGTTGATGATATAAATATCCGCCTGTGCTTTCAGTGCCGACAGTCGTTCTGCTTCTGTACCTACTGCCACGGTATATTGCAATCGATGCAGATGATCCCAATGCTGTATTTCATTTGCCCATACGGCTCTCACACGCAACGGGCATACCACCAATACACGATGGACGTTAAAGCTGTCAAACAAAAGGTCCTGGATCGCCGTCAGTGTAATAACGGTCTTGCCAAGTCCCATATCCAGCAGGACTGCCGCCGTGGGATGACTCTCAATATATCGGATAGCATATTGCTGATACTCATGTGGCTCGAATTTCATCCAGCATCCCTCCAATCTGGTCTGCGCTGTCAATAACATAAACGGGGAATCCCAACTTCCGCAGCAGACGATGCCTCGCCAGTTGAAGAGGACGCGGCTTCTTTCCCGACGCTTTTACTTCCACAAAGGCAATATGTTCGTCAGGTAATAAAACAATGCGGTCCGGCATCCCATCAAATCCGGGACTGACAAACTTCAGTGCCATGCCGCCTGCTTGTTTTACTGCTACTGCAAGTTTCCGTTCAATGATTTTTTCTCGCATTTCATATACTCCTTCCCCTGTCATCATTGAAAGTCTTCCTATTTTTGTCCTTTTTGTCACACTGTCCTATAGCGTGTACGAATGAAAATATAAATATAAATATAAGTAAAAATATGTATCTATATGTATCTGTTACTATAAGGACACATATACCCATATATTTACATACGGTATAGGGACAGAAAGGACAAAAAGGACAAAAGTCACTGCTCGTACATATGTGGATTGACAAGATATATCTGTGCAGGCGGCCTTCCTTTTCCCGAATAGCTTGTATTTTCCTTTGGGGCAATATAGCCGTAATCCACCAGTTGTGTTAAGACCGGCTGCACATCCTCTGCTTTCTTGAAATTGCGGCAGAGCCTCATAAGGTCCCTGCGTGTAAATTCCGTCATCCTATTGTTCGTTACCACATCCAGCACCTTCTTGCTTTGGCTGATAACCGGGTCAGCACCCATCAGCATAAAAGCCGCCCTTGCATGTTCTATAAAATATTCTCCGATCCGGATGCTGTTTTTCATGGTTTCCCCGTCCACCACAAGCGGATCCGGTGCCGCTAAAAAGTTATAGTTCCTGCATACAGATGCCCGGCACAACAGGGCTGCAATACGCTGAATGTTGCCTACCAGCTTTCCCGCCCAGTCCACAATGTCTGCATAGGTTCTGTTTAACTCAGGCTCCAGCCTTTCGGCAAAGGCTTCTATCAGCGCATCTGCCTCCTGCGATAAGGTGATGATTTCTTCCCCGTTTTCACATTCATCCTCCAACAGGTTCCGGATGCACTGCTCATATTCCCGGTACACGCCATCAGGAACAGACCGGGAACGGTATTTCCGTTTCCCCACAAAGGATGCCGGAATGCAGTACAAAAACCGTGCTGTCAGTCCCCGCCCCCGGAAGACGCCGTTCTGCATCAGGCCGGAAAGGACGCTTGGCTGTACCATAAGCAGAACCGTCAGTGCCGGGTTCATGATGCTTTCACTGTTCCTGCCGATACGGTCCACCCGGATGCTGTCCCCGGAGTAGCCTTTCAGCATAACGTCAATATTGACGGTTTTGGAATATGCACCTGCCAGCGTATCAAATATCCCGCCTTCCGTGGATAAGATGGCGGCCCGCCCGTTATTATCCGCAAGCACAGACGTCAGCTTTTCTGTGGTAATATCATCCACATACAGTTTCATCGGCTTCATTTCCTTATATCCGGCAATCTCCTCTGCCATTCTTCGGACTGCTTCCGCATCCGCCTTGCCCTTGGATGCCTGATCTTCCAGCACTTTCTGCCTGCGTTCCAGTATCCGTTTCTGCATTTTGCTGGTTTCGATTGCCGCCGCATTCTGCGTATTCCGTTCTGACTCAAATATATTCAATGGTCGTATCATGGCATTTTCAACTGCTGATTTACGTTCGGACGGATTCATGACATTCAGCACAAAAATGTTGACTGGCTCTATCCAGTCCGGCTTTGCCCTGATTTTGAATTTTCCCTGCATGCATACAGACAAGATTGCAATGGCTGCCGTAGCCGCCATATCAACAGGAGTCTGTGTGCTTTCCGAGAGTGCCGCCACATAATCACCGACCGCCTTTGGCAGAGCATCCAACGGAAAAGGCGGCAGATGGTACTCATCAAAGGGAATGGGCATCTCCCACTCCGGTTCTTTGTTGTATTCCTCCGGTGAAACATATCCACTTTGCTTTGCCAGATCCCTGCCAAACTTCAAGGCACTGTCCCAGATGGTATCCAGTTCTTCCTGTGCCAATGGCGGCGTACATCTTTGCGATTTCTCGATAAAAATATGATGTGCCTCTTCCGTGCAACCATACCGCTTGACAATTTTTCCCGCAAACCGGCTCATGCTTTTATTACGAGAACCCTCTGTAATGGTTTTCTTGTCCACATTAGAGAAGGCTTTCTCATCTAAAAATTCATCTATGGTTCGGCTTCCTTCATGCCATATAATATTTCCAGACTGACAGCCATACATAAACCGCGCCGCATCTGTCGCCCCATTATCAAAAAATGATGCCGCCGCATATATACGCTTTTTTAATGTTGAACAATCTTCTGCACTAACAGTGGGTTGATGGGGAAAATAGACATGATGCCGCGGTCTGGCTGACTTTTTCCCTTTTACCTTTCCGTCATGGCGGCTGGGAACAACGACAAAAGAAACATCCGGGAAAATATCCGGATACATGTCAGGATATATCCAGTCTTTGGGATGATCCGAGTGATCGTTGTCACAGTCCATAACGTCCACGTTCCCGGTAATATAATTAGAATTGGAGCGATGGAAATTTTTATATTCCGCACTGACATGATCGCGGCAGATGACAGCCTTAAAATCTTCTTCATTTTCAATATCAGCCTGATTCGGGTAGATGCTGTTCTTGGCATTGCCCGTACAATTTGCTGTATATAACGTGAACTTCATCGGACCGTCTCCTTTAAATCGCTGCCAAAGTAACGCAGTTTGTAATTCTTCCTTTTGGCTCTCCTGATTTCGGCATCCATTCCCGCCGATATGATGTCTCCAAATACCCACACCTCACTGCAGTGGCTCATCAGTACATTGCCAAAGTGCAGTCCCAGTTCACGTTCCGTTATGTTGGTATCATCAAGGAACTGCGGGAACAATAAGTGTGGGGCAATAGGGATATACCCCTGCTCCACCGCAAAGCGGCTGTATCGTCTTGCATTGGCAATGTTTCCGGACACATCTCCTGAAAACGGAGAGCATACATAGATCATGGGCCTGTATGCTCTTGTCGCCTTCGCTTCCTGTTCGATATGGGATAAGGCCCCGTAGGTGGTCGGATCCGGATACCCTTCACTATTACGTCTGCTCACACCCACCATGTTTACCTCCCGCCAGCTTTTTGCCGCAGCTGTCACACAACACCGATGTACCGAAAAGATCAACCTTGCCATCGGCAAATACCTCCGCCAGGTCAACCTGCACCTCCGAGCCGCAGTGCGGGCAGCGGCAGAATACATTCTCATCATTGATTTCAATGGAAATCCCTACCGTATCATTCAGTTGTTCCTTTACATAAAACATATTATCGCCCCCCCCTCTAATTGGTTAAACACTTTTGCATTCGCATGAAAGCAATCAGAAATTCCGGCCTGAAAAGGCCATATTCTGCAGATTCAATCCACACTTTCCCATCCTCATCTTTCGATGTAACAAGTCCGGCATCAGCCAATGATTCATGAAACTCACGCAGTTCGTCATGTTGTGGACAAAGACGTGATATGAAATCACGAAAATCAGGAACCTCGTCCTCTGGAATATACTTATTCATAAAAATACCACCTTTCCTAAAAGTAGGGTTTTGCCCTCTGCTAGTAAAAGGACAAAACCCTACTTTTTAAGAACCGTATGCTTAATCTTTTTTGTAGAAGCTGCATTCATACCCGTCTGCCCGAAGAAGAAGTCCGCTGATCCATGGCGGCGTTCTGCCCATCTGCTCACAGATGGATTCAAGGAATACATTCATGCTGCACTCTATGATCAGCTCATCATGGACATGACCGCAGATAAAATAGTGGGATAATGTCCGCATAGCATAGGCAAGAATATCCCGGCTGATTGCCTGGACAATGTTTTCCACGAACTTTGGGCCGTAGCTTTCAATCCGTTCCCATTTTTTAGTGCCACCAACTCCCTCGTAGGTAACGGCTTCTCCGCCGAAACGGTTCTCTCCCATGCGCGGCTTAACATAGGACAGATGTCTGCCGCTTGGCAACTGGATAAACAGCATCCCACTCTGATAGACAAAGCGGATGCCATGCGTTTCAGTCGGCACATGCCGTTGGACCGTATCTTTAACGCACCTGTCCACATTCCACCAGAACCGCACGATATTCGGATTGGTTGCCCGCCATGAATCCACCAGTGGCTGAAGCTCTTTTTCTGCAAGTCCCATATCCAACGCACCCATTGCTTTCAAAGCACCGACCGATCCGCCGTAACCAAGCGCCAATTCCGCTATTTTCCCTTTTTGTCTGAGATGTCCGTTCACACCGTGCTTTTCCACAGGCACACCAAACATCGCGGATGCCGATGCACAATAAATGTCTCCGTTATTTTGAAAGACTTCGCTTCGCCAGCTTTCCTTTGCCAGGAAGGACAGCACTCTTGCTTCAATAGCCGAAAAGTCTGCCACGATGAATTTCATGCCGTCTCTCGGCACAAAGGCCGTGCGGATAAGCTGTGACAGTGTATCCGGAATGTCATCATATAACAGTTCCATGGCATCATAATCGCCACACTGTACCAGACTGCGGGCCTGTTCCAAATCCGGCATATGGTTCTGGGGCAGATTTTGCAGCTGAATCATTCTGCCCGCCCATCGGCCACTGCGGTTAGCTCCGTAGAACTGAAACATCCCTCTGGCCCTGCCGTCCGCACAGGCGGCATGCTGCATCGCCTGATACTTTTTGACGGATGACTTGGCAAGCTGCTGACGAAGAATTAACACATCGGCAATTGCCTGTGGAGTTGTTTTCACAGCCTGTGCCACTTCCTTTTTTCCAAGGCTGTCCATTGCCATCCCGTGATCTGCCAACCATTGCTTCATCTGAACCACGGAGTTTGGATTATCAAGGTTGGTCAGTTTCTGAATTTTTTCTACCAGTACGGCCTTGGATTTTGCATCAAACGCAATCGCATGGATAACCAGGTTCCTATCAAGGGCAATCCCCCGGTCATTGATTTTCTGGTCAAGGTGGTATTCGTCCCACACAAAATCCGGTACGGGATAGTTCTTCAGCCGATCCTGTATAGACCTTTCTACCTCCACATCGCGTTTATTATAGACTTTGAATAAACTCCACTTTTCTGCATCATGCTCCGGCAGATTCCGTGTTCTGCCGCCGTTGGCCTTGGTCGCCTTGCAGGGAACACAGAAATAGCGGATGAGGTCTTTTCCTTCCTTTAATTTCTGCTCGTCCAATCCCAGCACCGCCCCCGTCCCGGCAAGGGATAAGGGCAGTCCCATATAGGCCACCCATATCATGGAGCATTTCCATGCTGCCGGATCCAGATAATCACCGACCGTATCTTCGCTAATGCTGTAGCTGTGAAACTGCATCGGATAGTTCCGTTTCAGCCAAATGGACAGGCAGATTCTCTCGAATGATGCATTGAATGCCCACTTGGTTACGGTATTATCAGTCAGTGCCATAATAATCTCCATCGGCAGTTTATCGCCTTGCGCCAGATCATATACCATGACGTCACCGCCATTGACCGATACACCAAACAACAGAATTTCAAAATTAGGGGACTGAGCATATTTATAGACCCCGCACTTTTGTAAATTCACATCACTATATGTTTCAATATCAATGGAGAGTGTTGTTATATTTCCCATATTGTCATCATCCTTTACACAAGCAAAGCGGCGGAGTATTGTCTCCACCGCCTGCCATTCACTGATTACGCTGCCTTGTCAGCAGACTCTTTTTCTTCACGTTTACGTTTCTTTTCCTTACGATTGTCAATAGCATTCCAGACGAGAAGCACTACATCTGCAATGAGAAAACCCATCACCGCACCGAAACAGACCGCAAGCATCATATTCTGTACTGTTGTCATATACTGTTTTCCTCCTTATGCAAGAAAATCATCATCAGCATCGGTTGCAAAATCGTCCTCGGCACGGCTTTTTCCGCCTAACGGCTCTCCGTCCTTAATCTTCTGCAGGTTATTCAAGCCGCAGGCGATTCCCTTATTGCCATTGGAGTTGAATGCATAGAAATTGATGGAAGCACGACCATACACGCCACTGTACACTTCACTGCGTTCGATAATAGGCTGACACCCTGCATCTACAATGCCAGGGGCGGATGCACTGTTGGCATTGATAAAGTAGCTGTTGGCATAGGCTGCATCATCGGGTCGTTCTATATCTCCATTACGAAGCGGAGTCTTTAGAACAGAAAGTGCTGGCACAGTCTTACCGTTGCCTTTCAGCTTAGATTCTCCTTCGTTATACGCTGCCTGGATAGCTGCCTTAATTTTGTTGACAGTTATGGTATCATTTTTTGGAATGATAAGGCTCACACTATATTTGGGTGTCCCGCCATTTATTGATTTCGGATCCCACACATTGGCATACGACCATCTTGTATTGATACCGGTAATAACTTTTGTCAGATTCACATATTTTTTCGACATATTAGTTGTCCTCCTTAAAATCGTTAGCTGCCGTATGTATAGCCGGACGTTTATCCGACATCGGCACTAATGTTGGCTTGCCCTGCGGCTTTTCAATGAAACCCGAGAGCATTTCTTCAAATTTTGTTTTGCCGAGCAGTTTAGTCATCGCCGTAATGCCCAGCACCTTGTGCTCATACGGATCATATCCGGCTTTTTCAACGGTTTCCGCCACCGCATTTTCATTCACATATCTCCGGTTGGAACGTCCTTCAACCAGTTTCCAGTCATGCCATTCCTTGCCGCTGACCGCCTGTTGCAACGCATATTCCTTTACATCGCTGGCCCAGGATACCAGTGCATCTGCTTTGGAAAGAATCGCTTCTATCTCCTCATCTCCCAGAGTGGATGGCATTGCAAAATCATATCGGGCCAATTCCAGGTTATATTCTGCCCGCTTCCGGCAGGTAGCTTTTACATTGCAGAACCGGCAATGCTCCCCGGCCTTAAACTCACCTTTACCTTGAGCCGCCAGTTCTGCCGTCGGCTTCAGCGTATCGTCAGCCCAGGAGAGCAGTTCTTCCTTGGAAATGGTATAAGTACTGATGTTTTCGCGACGCGGCTGGAAGATGGTCATGGACATCTGTTCGATATCATAGATACCATCAAATAAATCCAGTGCACCGAGTGCGTAACACATCAGCTGCGGATTCCGCTCCGCTTCCACCAAGACGCCGATTCCCCCCTTGAAATCTATAACCGAAAGCACTCCGTCTGCCACGATGACGCAGTCCCCGGTACCGAAACCCTGCGGTACCCATCGGGAAAAATCCAGTCGCTGTTCAACCAACACCAACGGATCTTTACATGTTTCCTTTACCACCGCAAGCTGCTCCATCACATACTGGACATACATGTCAGCGCATTCCGCCATTTCTTCATTGAAGTAGGTAAGATTTTCCGTAGGATCTGCTGACTTCTGCCCCAATGCGGTTTTCAGTTTGTACTCACAAAGGCTATGGGCATCCGTTCCCTGTATGGCAAACTCGCTGGTGGTATCGCCCGCTTTAGCACACAGCAAGGCCGATGGTGGGCATTGTAACCACCTATGACTGGATGATGCTGATAAGACTGCATGTTTATCCGGCATTGCCAAGTACCTCCACTTCAGCAAGCAGGGTCTCGTATTCTACCGGGTTTACATCGGACAGTCTTCCCACACCATGCTGATTAATGATCGCCTTGACCTGTGCGGTATAGCCTTTGCGGGCCTTATCCGCACAAACAGCCCTGACATCTTCAAGTGTGAGTTCCGTTTCTTTCTGCACTCCGGCTTTAGGTTCTCCGACTGCTTTTTTCTTGGCAGCAGTCCTTTTTACGGGCGGCTTTTCCGCATCCGCACCGCTGAAAAAAACAGCCAGTTCCCCTGAAATACCGACCAATGTCTCGCCACATTTTTTGAGCTCGTCAATGAGCATGGATAATTCGTGTTCTTTTCCCATTGGGATTGTCTCCTTTCCTCTTCACTTTTTCAGTTGTGCTGACTGCCAAAAACCAGTCAGCGATTCGCCGTGACACCACACTGATTGCAATAAGCACATCAGATAACTCATGATCGAGTTCCTGACGGCCATTTGCTTTTGTGCCTGATCTACATCGGATTGTCATGTTGACACCGTCCTTTCCGAGTGGCTTTCCTGCCCCTCTGCAAGTAAAAGGACATCTGCCGATATTTTAAGAACCATAATTGCTAAAAAGATATAAAAGACTGTTCCATCACATGCTGCTGTGGTAGAACAGGCGGAGATTTGCCTCTTATTGAAAATTGTTTAGTCGGGTCTTGATCTTCAACAAGATCCGGTGTTTGCGCTTGTTAACACCTTTCTGGCTCATGCCGATGGCCCGCCCGATTTCGGCTTCGCTATGACCGGTGCCATACATATCCATAATCGTGCGGTCGATTTCTTCCAAACCGTCCAGCACCTTATGTAGTTCGTCAATCAGCATTTTCTTCATAACATCCGCTTCAAGGTCGGAAGTATCAGCAACTTCGTATTCGGTGTTATTGAATAATTCGTCCAAGGAAACCGGCCTTTTCTGCCACTCTTTACACCTTTCCTTATTTGAAACATCATCCACCTCGCAGGATACCGTCTTGCTCAAACGCTGTTCACGCTTGTTCTCCCGCCAAAGCGGACGCATATAGGCTTTGTACTGTTCTTCCGATACGGGAACCATAATAACTTTCTTCAGTTCATTTCCAATTTTCGTCCAAACTACATCCGCCGGATCAATGCCGAAATCCCGGATGGTTTCCGGTGTTACCTCCATGGGAATGTAATACTGCCTGTTTTCGCTGTTTGTCTGTAGATTTTCGCTCTTTTTCATTTTGTGTCCTTTCCGCCTGGATAAGCGGTCAGGATACAAAAAGGAGTCGATGGATTTATGCCCACCGACTCCTGCACCTAAAATGGCATGACAAGGTACGGTAGGTACATCATCGGTTTATCCACAGTCAAACTGTGTTCAAACCTCCTATGTATCCCGCCGCCTTAATGCGCATCTCAGGCTATGAGATATTATTTTTTTCTAATGTTAAATATTGAAAAAAAGAAATGCTGTTGTTTACGTGATAATGATAACCCGAATCTTAATTTTTGTCGGGTAACATTAAGTTACTATTTTGGGCACGAAAAAAGCGCTTTGCTCATCCATCTTTTACGACAGCTGAGCAAAGCACTCATATTTTATGTGTTTTCTACAGGAAACTTTACATTTCCCTATTTTTTCAAGATGCGAGGGTTTGGTTCCTTGTATTGGGGATTGGAGATAAACCAAATCCATCCAAAATGGTATTCCATTGTTCCAAAGTGCCATCTGAATGTTCCCGTATTAAAATACGATATACTTTCTGTTTTGGATTTTTATCCTTTAAGGATATCTCCAAAGTATCCAATATGTGATCACAATATTTTTCTGGAAGATTCAAACCAATAAATAATGCCATCACATTATCAATATCAGGTTTGCTTCTTCCGGCTCTATATTTTTTCAAGGTCGTACTACTTAGCCCGGATCGAGACGATAATTTTTCAACTGTAATCTTTTTCCTATCCATATGATAAATAAGTGTTTCAGGGAATTCACCTGGCAACTCACTTAGCACCTTATCTTCTGCAATAAATATCTCCTTATACTTTTTGATTGCTTCAGCAAGGGATTCTGTTGTTTGATTATTTTCAAAACTTGCATTGTAGTAATGCTCTATCCGATTGTCTACTGAAACATCTTTGCTCAGATAACATTGGCCATAAAATCCACCATCATCATTTACACCCGATATGGATTTCCAATCGAAAATCAGACAACATTCATCGACATGTTCTCTTGCGTAATCGGATAATTCATATTCATAACCAGTCCATTTTTCACTGTCATCAGTAACTTTTCTGACATACTGGGCATCATTTATACAAACCACATAACCCAAATAGATAAAGCGCTTGGAATCAAGAAGATCAGCTATCCTTTTGTTTTTCTTACAGAGTTCATCAAGTCCAACACGATCGATAATAAAACTCTGCTTTGGTTGCAAGACCCCTTCTTCAAACGTAAATGGCAAATGATAGTGTCCATCTATGTAAATATGCGTACCGGCAGCTGTATCAAGTCCCAATTGGATAGCACGCTGTTTTGCTGCAATATTCGAAACACCAAACATTTGTGCAACACGATGAATTGTATTCTCTAGAACCTCTGCCCTATAGGATTTCATTTTGGGCGCCTGAGATGCTGTAGCATATGCTTCTTGCATAGCCTTACAGAATAGCTCACGCGGCATTGCAATTCTCATTCCAAGTGCATTAGCCTGCCATTCTACAAACCATTTTGCTTTTTGTAAACCTGTCATATTTTCATCATATTTTGGCGGTTCAACATCACAAGCCATATTGCTTTCCCCATCATCAAGCAAAGCTAATATTTTAAAGAACTTCTGATGGCAATACCAATGAATTATCTCGTGAGCGATGGTAAGATTAGCACTTCCAGTCTGGTGCATAAAATAGTTATCTCTACTAATCAACATCGTGCCCGGATGTATGGGAGCGTTCTCAGTCTTTTTCTTCGAATAGTTTGGATGAAAAGAAGTGTAGATTGTAGCTGTATCTTCACGAAAATACATACGCCCCATCGTCTTTTCTGGAAGATCTGCCTCATAGGCATTAATTTCCAAAGCATTCATTACATATCCATACGGAAATTCGTAGGCATGATAGATAGCATCTTGGCAATAAAAAAGTGTAAAATCATCTGCCATATCTTCGAGGTCAGCTGTATAAATATAAGGAACCATGTATTCATCTAAAGCAGTAGTTTTATCGAAAGCACCTGGTGCAAACTCTTCTGTTCTGGTTTTATCTTTAATAATAACCATACCTTCACGTAGATTTACAACCAAATGAATGGTAAACCACCTAGTTTTTCGATCAGCCTCATATCGTTTTGTTCCTAATCCGAACATAACAATGTCCGCCGTAACGTTAACATCTATTTTTACAAAAGGATCTGGCATATTATTACATTTAAGTGATCTTATTTTCTGATTATCTACTTCCTGTTTACAAAGTGAAAGTACATTAATAGAGTGAAAGCCTTGTCCATCATGATTTTTTTCAATATAATGCAATATTTCCTGTTTTAAATAGTCTCCATAATTTGCCCCGATATAACTCTTAAAATCTGAATACTTAGCCATTCACAGCGTCACCTCCTGTTTTTAGAATCAGCGAAAGGCAGCATAGATAAACCATGCCACCAATCGCTCTTGTGTTTTAATAATACTGCTCGATGTAGTTGTATGCCTTATCGAACACTTCCTTATCTTTAATTTTGTATTTCACCCAAATGACACTGCGAAGAGCTTTCTTAACTTCCTGACGACCACTGGTGGTATTCTGCCATCCATCAAAGCGGACAATTTTAACTATGTCATCAATATCAGTTACAATACGCTCAACAATAACCGGTGTACTGGAATTCTTGACGCCATTGAATAGCTCAGTCAAAGCAGCTCTTCCCTTATCAACTTCCTCCTCCGGCACAACTTCTTTTTCAGCCTCTGCAGCTTCTTTGGCCAATTCCAACAGCCTCTTCAAAAATTCAATACTATTGATGAGTCCCTGTTCATGCTGCTCACGCAACTTTTCCAACTTATCACCAAGACGTATGAATTTGGGATCATCTGTATGCTTACGAATTTTAGCAACCAGATCAATTTCTATTTTTTTCGCTGCATTTTTTGCGCCTTTGTGCTTTTCAATGAAAGCATCAATGAGCTCTGCATCCAAAGATAGAATCTCCTCATCCTCATGAACATCGCCCACATCTATATTGGAATTTACAATTTCCATTGTCTTAGGTCCAAGTGCTGCCCAGATGAGCCCACCACCACCATTAGTCGGTTTTACAGATTCGAAGACTTTAGTAAGCCAGATATAATCAGTCTGGATTGCAACCAGCATTGGATCCGGTGAGATGGCATTCCATGCACGGTTTAGTACTTGATAATCCGCAGCAAACTTATCCTTCTCCGCGTTTGTGGGTAAACACTCCTGTGCAGCCATCAATCCTTCCCAACCATCAATGGTTCGGTCAACACCCATAAAATAGCTAAGGCATTTGCGCATAAGTGCGGGAATCTGCTTCTTAACTTCCTCAATATTGGAAATAACCTTCTTCATGCTTCCTTCATCGAAGTCCAATGCTTTCGCAACATTATCAAATATACCTATGTAATCTACAATCAAACCATTGGTTTTTCCTTCATCATAAGTCCGGTTTGTACGGCAGATTGCCTGCAACAAAGTATGATCCTTCATAGGCTTATCAAGATACATAACTTGAAGAATTGGTGCATCGAAACCTGTTAGTAGTTTGGCTGTGACAATTACGATTTCAAGTGGGTCGGACGGGTCTCTAAAACGATCTAGAATTTTTCCTTCTTCTTCCTTAGTACGGTGATAGTCTTTATATTTATCTGCCTTGTCACCGTTCGTGTCCATTACAATTGTAGAACATTTTTCACCCAAGAGCTTATCCAGTTCTTTTTTGTACTTAATACAGCAAGGACGATCATAAACAACCACCTGTGCCTTATATCCATTTGGACGAATCTTTTCTGTAAAGTGCTTTGCAATATGAGCACATACCTTGTGGATACGAGCGTCATTGTACATAATCGCCTGCATGTTAACACGCTTTGAAAGCTCCGCCTTATCAGCGTCTGACAGGCCTTCAGTCAGCACATCAAACTCACGATCCATGGTATCACGATCCACGCGAAGGTCTACCGGAACAGGTTCGAAGTTCAAAGGAAGTGTCGCGTGATCACGAATAGATTCTGAAAAAGAGTACTTACTCATATATCCACTGCGATCTTCTGTAGCTCCAAATGTAGCAAAGGTGTTTTTATCAATACGATTGATAGGTGTACCCGTTAATCCAAAAAAGAATGCATTCGGTAATGCCGTTCTCATCTTGATACCAAGGCCACCTTCTTGGGTTCTGTGGCATTCGTCGACCATAACAATGATGTTATCACGCTGGCTAAGTTCACCAGAAACCTCTTGAAAGCGGAAAATGGTCGTAATGATAATCTTTCGAATATCCTGTCGAAGCATGCTCATCAACTGCTCTCTTGTTGATGCAGATTCCAAGTTTCCTACATCTGATGAGTGAAACTGCGCCGTAATCTGAGTTTCCAAATCAAGACGGTCGTCCACAATAATAACAGTCGGATTCTTCAAATCAGGGAGCATACGAAGTTTCATTGCGGCGAACTCCATCAAATAAGATTTTCCAGAACCCTGAAAGTGCCAAATCAGACCTTGTTTCGGATAACCAGCACGAACACGGTCAATAATCATGTTAGCACCTTCGTACTGCTGGTAACGAGAAATAACCTTGTACTTGCGGTATTTACTATCGGTAGTAAACAGGGTAAAGAACTGGAACAAATCCATCACCTTATATTGAGTGAGCATATCCTTCACACTAGTCTGCACTGCTGCTAAACTTCCATCAGACTTGTCATCGGTTGTATGCCAAGGTCCCCATTTCGCCGCTGGCATACACACAGAACCATAACGATAGCATTTTCCCTCAGTCGCAAAGTTAAATACATTGGAAACAAACATTTGCGGAATACTCTGCTCATATTCATTGATATCCTGCGCACCATCTAGCCAAGTGATAGCAGAACGCACCGGAGTTTTCAGTTCACCAATAACAAACGGAAATCCATTTACCAGGAGGACAATATCCAGACGTTTGCCGCCTTCCTTTTTTGGAAACACCCACTGGTTGGTAACAACACATTGATTTTGATCGAGTTTGCCATTTACCTCGGTTCCAAAGAAATCAATTGTGACCTGCCTACCGTCTTCGGCAAAAGGATAGGAATTCTTCTCAAATACAGTCTGCTTAAAAAGTTCATTTTGTGTCACAAGGTTGTAGGCATTGGTGGAGATGAACAGACCTCTCAGCTTATAAAGAATTTCATCGGCTCTTGAATCATCCTCTGCAATTTCAGGATTCAAGCGGATCAGTGCATTTCGCACCATTGATTCCACCATGACATCGCCTTCTTCGCGATCCAGTTCTTCTGGCGGGATGTATTCCCAACCATTTTTACTAAGCGTATGAATGATCATTTGCTCAGTTGTATTATCTTCATTAAATGCTGTCATTGGTTACTCCTTTCTTTCAAGTCCAAAAATATCTGTAATAAGGCTACGTTTAGTTGCCTGAGCAGCTGCAATAGAATTCTGCAATGCAAATTTTGATTTATCGCTTTGTTTTACAAAAATCTCAAAACGCTTTTGTTCTTCTACTGGCGGTACTGGTATTTCATAAGCATATACTACCTTATCTGTTACAGCTGGATAATTTGCACCACTCGTGCGATTAACCATCTCATTTGTGAATTTATCACTTGTAATTACTCCCCACATATAACCTGGCAACACCAATTTACATCGTAAAACACAAAATCCAGTTGATCCGATAATATTTTCATCATCATAAGGATTGATAGCAATATTTTGCAAGTTTGGACGAACTGTCGAATATAAAATATCGTTATTTTTTAGTACATACTGTGCTCTTGATGGTGCATTTTCAAGAATATACTCTGTTGTTCCTATAACCTTCTTCAAACTACTATCTATAGATGATATATCAAGATATTGAATCACATCTCCTTGATCAAATACTTTTCCAACTCTCATGATATTTTTGTCGATAACGTCACTAATGCTTTTTAATGGATACCCTTTGCTGTAAAACATCTCAATAAACTGTGATTTCACGAGCTCATCCGTTTCGCGTAGAAGTTTCTGGTACGCCTGCAGTGTATCGTTAATGGCCCACAGAACCTCCGCTAACTTTTTCTGCTCATCCAAGGAGGGAAGGTCAAATTCGAGTTTTGCCAAGTCTCTCCAGTTAATTGTTGGAGATAATGAACCTACAGAAATAGCAATCGCGGCATCCAAGAAATAGTCTGAACTAATGAACATCGGGAAGAAGCGTTTATCTACAACATCCTCGTTTGGCCTTAAAACCATGCCATGTGCAGAAAAAATACCATCAAATGGTGCAATTGCAACCTTCTTCTGATAAGCTCTTCTTTTTCCGAAAAGAACATCTCCCTTTTTCATCAAAAGCTTTTCACCCTTAGGTGCCACTTCTGATCCCCATCTCGAAACAATAAGATTTTCTGAATCTAAATGCTCCAAACCGATATATGAATATTTATCTTCTTCAACCGGCTTCTTTTTTACCGTACTATTGATAGCAATTTGATCAAATCTATATTTGAGCATTTTTCACACCGTCTTTCATCAACTTATTCAGAGCACTATAATTCCGTCTCATAAGAACAGAGCTACTTTTCCATTGTTTGTAGCACTCCTGCACTGATTCCTGATTTTCTTCTTTTCCACTAGTAGCAGTCTGAATATATAGAGGAATGCTGAGTGAAAAACTGTTCTTCTCAATGTCACGAATAGATACCTTTTTAGTAATATTGTGATCCGTTTTGTATGCTTCATAGGCTTTTGCTATTTTTTCAATATGAGAATGTTCCAAAAAACTTTCTGCATTTTTTCTGGTCACCTCACGCACTGCATTGATAAAAAGCACATGCTCTTTATGACTGTCAGTTTTTTTCGTTCTGCAGATAATAATGCAGGCTTCCATTGGGGAGTTGTAAAACAAATTTGGTCCCAAACCTATCACACATTCCAGCAGGTCAGAACGAATCAGCTTCTCACGCATTTCCTTTTCCTCATTTCTAAAGAGAACGCCATGCGGAAACAGAATTGCACATCTACCGGTATCCTTATGCAAACTTTTTAGAATATGTTGTAAGAACGCATAGTCGGCACGTTCCTGCGGAGGTACTCCTAAGAAATTTCTGCCATACTTATCTTTCTCAAACGCAGTACGATCCCATTGATTGATGGAGTAAGGTGGATTTGCGACAACCACATCAAACTGTTGCATCTTACCTCTCTCAACAAAAGCAGGAGATGCCAGGGTATCGTCGTTAACGATATTGAAATCCTCAATACCATGCAGAAACAGATTCATACGGGCAATTGCTGATGTCAGTGCATTGATTTCCTGACCATAAAGAGAAACGTTACGCCATTCTTTTTTCTGCTCCTTAAGATATGCGATGGAAGAAATCAGCATACCGGCACTACCGCAAGTTGGATCATAGATGGATTCACCAGATTCTGGTTGTAATAACTCCGTCATTAAATGAACAACTGTTCGGTTAGTGTAAAACTCTTGCGCAGTATGGCCGCTATCGTCGGCAAATTTCTTGATGAGGTACTCGTAGCCTTTACCGAGCTCGTCTTCTGGACAATTCTCAATAGATAACGTTTTTGTACTAAAATGCTCCATCAAATCTTTCAATAGGCGATCGGGAAGGCGTCTTTTGTTGGTCCAAGTACCATCTCCAAAAATGCCGTGCAGCTTATCTGGGTTGGCTTTCTCAATTGCTCTGAAGGCGGTCTGAATTGACTTACCAACATTCTGCGGAACATTTCTTACGGAATCCCAATGAGCGTCTTTTGGAAGCACAAAACTGTGTGTCTCTTCCCAGGCTGCTGCCTCCGGTCCATTTGCTTTAATAGCCTTAGTTGTTTCCTCTTCATACACATCATTAAGACGTTTAAAGAACAGAAGAGGGAAGATATACTGCTTATAAGCACCCGCATCAATATGATTTCTCAGAAGGACAGCGGCCCCCCAAAGGTAGGACTCCAATTCTTCTTGCGTGATTTGCTTACTCATGGATATATCCTCCTTTAACTAATAATTTCTGCATCTTTGCTTCAGCCTTCCGGACATTCTCAAGAGCAGCATAGTAATTTTTGCGAACAATTTCTGGTGAAATAGTTTCTTGCTTCTTCTTTTCGATGTATCGTTTCACACTTAAGTCAAATCCACCATCTTCAACATCCTTCAGAGAAACGATCCGACACCGTTCAATAACATTAGCATAATCGGTGTACAGTTTATAGAGTGTTTTGACGTCATCAGGTGAAATTTCATTCTGAGCACGCTTTGGTGTATAAATTTCACTTCCGTCGATTAGGCAAATATGCCCTTTGTGCTTACGCTCTTTTTTATTATTCAGGAAAAGGATACAAGCCGATACACTGGTGCTGTAAAACACACCACTTGCCAATGTGATAACTGCCTCCAATTTGTCTGAGTGGACGAGTTTTTCGCGCATATCGCCTTCTTTGCCAGAATGGAACAGAACGCCCTGCGGAAGTACCACCGCACATCTACCTTTATTTTGATTCATGGATTTCACCATGTGCTGTAACCACGCAAAATCCGCACTAGAATCTGTTGGACATCCCCAGATATTTCTGCCATATGTATCAGATTCAAACTGCTGTGATCCCCATTTTTTCATTCCAAACGGCGGATTAGCCAAAACACAGTCAAAAGTTTTTAGCTTTCCTTTTTCCAAAAACAAAGGCATACGGAGTGTATCGCCTTGCTTCACCTGTACATCTTTTGCACCATGCAAATATAGATTCATTCTTGCTATAGCCGAAGTGGACAGGTTATTTTCTTGACCAAAAATTCTACCCCAGGTTAGCTGATCATTTTTTATGTGGTGGATGGCCTCAATAAGCATACCTCCCGTTCCGCACGCAGGATCATAAACTGTTTCACCTGGCTTTGGATCGAGTAAATCGACCATAAGCTTAACAATAGTACGTGGAGTATAGAACTCGCCCGCATTCTTTTTGGACATGTCTGCGAACTTTTTGATCAGGTATTCATAACTATCGCCCATAATATCAGCAGAGTAGTTCTTGTTGCCAACATTGATGTAGGACATGTGTTCAATCAGATTCTTCAGACGTTCGTCCGTTAACTTGCTTTTGTCAGTCCAAGTTGCATCGTCAAAGCTGCTGAACACCCCAGCCAAAGTGTCAGGATTGGCTTTTTCAATACCAGTCATTGCTTTTACAATCGCTTTGCCAACGTTCCTACTAGCCACACGCACATCATCCCAATGACAACCTTCAGGGATCACAAAGGAATGCATATCTTCTGCCTTGGCATATTCAACATCACCGCCGGAGAAAGCAAGCGCATCAGCATACTCTTCATCATATACATCTGAAATTCGTTTAAAGAAAAGAATAGGTGTAATATAATGGGCCTGTGAATTCAGACCAGTACTGAAAATTTTAAGAGTGCATGATAT
>ERZ772901.1288-NODE-1288-length-20051-cov-13.563613_pt1 | contig 20051 bp, 16 predicted proteins | sample MGYA00512123_ERZ772901 | MGnify/ENA primary metagenome ERZ772901 (study PRJEB29015, sample SAMEA2737711) | human gut metagenome | biome: human gut; feature: human-associated habitat; material: faeces | place: China | collected 2012 ...
TATCGGCTGAAAAACAGCCGATAAAATTGTCGTGGCGGAAAATAGAATAGTTACTGATTTTCGGTATGCTTCCGTTGATGTTCTCATCCGGTGCCGGAGCAAACGGAAACAGTTCATTGGCCACGGGTGTAGTAGGAGGTATGCTGATTGGTACGTTGGCCCTGCTCTTTGTGGTTCCGGTTTTCTTTGTGGTGTTCGAATACCTTCAGGAAAAATTGCGTGGCCCTATGCAGAAGGAATCCGACCAGCAGATTCTATATGAGAAGGAACAGACCTTGATTGAGAAAAGTGCCTTTAACACAGAAAAGTAAATGAACAATATGAATACATCAAAGATAATCGCATGTGGCGCAACGCTCTTGCTGAGCAGTTGCGGAATATATACCAGCTATGAACCGCAGACCTCGGTTCCCGAGAACTTGTACGGCGAAGAGGTTACAGTTTCCGATACGGCAAGTATCGGAAACATTCACTGGCGGGATTTCTTTACAGACCCTTATTTGCAGGAGTTGATTGAAAAGGGGCTGGCGCAGAATACAGATGTGCAGACAGCCAGTCTGCGTGTGGAAGAAGCGAAGGCTTCTTTGCTTTCTGCCAAACTGGCTTTTCTTCCTTCCTTTGCTCTTTCTCCGCAAGGGGGTATCAATACGGTGGAAGGCAGCAAGGCTTCACACACCTATACGCTTCCGGTGACAGCCAGTTGGGAACTGGACATTTTCGGGAAATTGCGTAATGCCAAACGTCAGGCTAAAGCCGCTTATCTGCAAAGTGAAGATTATAAGCAGGCAGTGTACTCCAGCCTGATAGCCAATATCGCGAATACATATTATACGTTATTGATGCTCGATGAGCAACTGGAGATTTCCCGTCAAACGGCTGATACGTGGAAGGAAACTGTGGAATCTACGCAGGCCCTGATGGATGCGGGACAGGCCGATGAGGCAGCCGTTTCACAGATGAGAGCTACTTATTATGAAGTAGAGAATTCGGTGATGGATTTGGAAGAACAGATTAACCAGGTGGAAAATAGTCTGTCTTTGCTGCTGGCAGAGACACCGCATAAGATTGCGAGAGGAAAACTTTTTGGTCAACAATTCACTTCACGTTTGTCTGTGGGAGTTCCACTTCAGATGCTTTCCAACCGTCCGGACGTGCGTATGGCCGAACGTGACCTGGAACAAGCGTTTTATGTGACCAATCAGGCTAATTCAGCCTTTTATCCGTCCATAACCTTAAGTGGAAGTGCCGGATGGACAAATTCAGTGGGTGGACTGATTACCAATCCGGGTAAGTTTGTTACCTCAGCACTGGCTTCTCTGACGCAGCCGCTGTTTAACAGAGGAACGTTGATTGCCCGCCGGCGCATTGCTAAGGCACAGCAGGAAGAGGCTCTTCTGGCTTTTGAGCAAAAGTTGCTGGATGCCGGTACGGAAGTGAACGAAGCGCTGGTGTCTTATCAGATAAGCAAAAGGAAAAAAGATAATTACGAAAATCAGGTGGCTGCCCTGGAAAAGGCCTTCACCAGTACGTCACTGCTGATGCAGCATGGCAACACGACCTATCTGGAAGTGCTGACTGCCCGGCAGACGTTGTTAAATGCCCAGCTCTCTCAAACCGCTAACTGTTTCAAGGAGATACAAAGCCTGATCAACTTGTATCAGGCGCTGGGTGGAGGACAGCATATTTAGTTCTCTTTTTTTAGTTTCTATTGTGTTTGCAGGCGAATGTTACTTGACTGTTTTTCCTCTTTTCTCTCTCATACTTATATTCATTTTTGTATTCATACCCTGAGAGGAAAACAGTCAAGTACATTCGTTCTTGTTTTTTATTGGTGCAATTTCTTATTCAAACAGAATCTTACCGAAGAATTCCGGACAGTGGAAGCAGGGCTTCGGCAAGTCTATTTTGTTCCATGACAGGAAGTGCGGGGTGTGCTGCAAGTCGCCGCATTTGTAGAAATTGGCATGAGCAGTCATTCCTTTGAAACCTTTAAGCTGATGACGGAAGAATGCTTCCTTCGGGATGCAAAGGGCCAGCTGCCAGCCGCATTCTCCCATACGTTCTTCAAAAGGAGCTTTGTCGAGCGAGGTCCAGCGGTCTACTTTTCGGGTGATTTCCACTGGTGCATGAGGTCTGTCGCCCGGTCTTCCACCACCGATGAGCAAGGTACCTCCACAGTTGCATTCAAAGTTATAATAGATATTTTCTTCCTGGTCTTCGGGAAGCTGGAAGAAGAATTCACAACAGGAGTCTTCCCATACTCTGCCGTTATCTTCTGCTGCTACGGCACGTACGCTTTCTTCCTTGACGCGGTAGTTCAGCAAAATGGCATCTCCCGTGTGAGCGATGCGGAATTCCACTTCAGGACGGTAAGGATAGTCCTTCCAGTTTACACAATCGATAGCCTGAAATTCAATATGGTTTTCATCGAGCAATGCCGGAATGTCTTTTGCCGGGACAAGTGAATGTCCTGTAATTTCATGTACATGTAATTCTTTCATGGTGATTTCTTATTTAGTAATTGAATTAGATTTATTCTTGCTTGTTCAAGATTATTAAAGCTCCGATAACTCCCGGAATCCATCCGCACAGGGTGAGAATGAAGACAATCAGTACTGAGCCACAGCCTTTATCAATTACGGCAAGAGGCGGAAAAATAATGGAGAGAATAACTCTGATTAATGACATTTCTGTATCGTTTTTGGAAATTTGCAGGAAAGTTATTGAAAAGATTCGGAACTGGCAATAATTTGTGACAGATTCAGGAACTTTCTTTCAATATCATCTTATGTGAAGAACTATTTTGCAGGACTTTGGCTATCAATACAAAAAAAACGAGTGCATCGAAGCAGATACACTCGTTTTTTTATGATACCTCTGAAAGGTATTGTATACAGTAAACTTTACAACTTTCTGTCAAAAAGACCGAACATCCCCGGTCTGCAAAGGGGTTACACACTCATTAGCTGAGCATTACGTAACCCCAAATCATCGGGTCTCCCTTGAAGACCTTCTGAATGAAATTCTTCATCGTTTTCATGTTGTTACCCTTTCTTTTTAGTGAATAAAAAACTTTAATACCTTAAAATCTAAAACCTAATCCAAAAAATACGTCGTCATCCCGACGAGGTAAAAACAATCTTTTTAAATCCTATAACAATCTTTTTCCTGGTAACCGTTGAACTTTCGTTCTTGATTACGCTGCAAAGATAGGGCTTTTTTGAATAGAATATATGTTTTATAACATGAAATTTTGATTTTCCGGTGTTTTATTGATGTAAATCAACAAAACAGCCTTAAACGGAGTGCTTGGCAGCGCACTTGGCGCAGATACCCTTTACGATGTAGTTGACTTTTCGGGCAATGAAGCCTTCGGGCAGGTCGATGTGCGGTATCAGGTCTTCGTTCAGGCAGTAGGTGTTCTGGCAGATTTCGCAATAGAAGTGGCAGTGGGCCTCTTCTTCGTGGCAGTGTCCGTGGTTGTGGCAGATGCAGTATTTGTGTGATCCGCTGCCGTCGTCTACACTGTGTATCAGGTGGTGCTCGTGAAAGAGCACGAGGGTACGGAAGATGACCGACTTGTCGATGCTGTCGAGTTGCCTTTCCAACGTGCTCAGACTGAATGTGTCACTGTTACGGGCAATGGCTTCATAGATGAGCAGTCGGGTAGAGGTGGGACGAATGCCAGCCGACTCTAAAATGGGAGTATAGTCTTCAGTTTTCATAAAAAATGGATGCTTATCTGTTGACAGCAGCAAAGATAAGCATCCATTTTGGTAACCTGGTTGTTTTTCAGGCAGGTTTTTTAGTCGGCCAGTCCGAGCTTTTTCTTCATGTCCTTGCTCAGGGCATCCTTGTGTACAAGCACGTAGATGGTCTTGGCACGTACATAGCTTTCCGACATGTTCAGGTAACCGCCGAAGTCATTGCGGTCGGTTCCCCAAGAGTTCTTGGTGATGTAGTACTTCGTGCCGTTCTGGTCCTTGGCAATGCCGGTGAGGTGCATCAGGTGGTCATCGGTTGTCACAAAAGATTCGTATCCTTTCTGGCGGATTTCGGGAGTTACCTTGACTTCCGGACAAGGATATTCAAACTTGAAGGCTTCGTTGAGTCTTTCCTGTGCATCCATACCTTGCCAGCGGGCAAAGTCAGTATCCTTCAGGTCTTCTGTTTTTCCGGTTTCCGGATTGATGGCTACTCCGTGCTTGAAAGAGAAACCTTTTTCGCTGACATCTCCGTCCCAGCATACGGTATAGCCGTTTTTCAGTGCATAGTCTGTAGCTTCCATCATTTCGTCCAGCGGAAGGTTGTACATCTTGGCATGTTCCCAGTTGTCGGGAATCTCTACTTCAAATGCCTGATAGTAGGGCTTGTGAGTAAAGCTGGTCAGCATGACATAGTCTTCGGGATGGATGTCCAGGCTCTGTGCGAAGGACTGCGGGGTGTATTCCTTGCCTTTGTAGGTAAACTTTTCAGGTAGTTCGCCCATGTAGATGTCGAACAGGCTCTTGATAAGCTTGTCGTATTCCGGACTGCGCTGGCGCATCTGTACGGCTTTTCCGGCAATGGCTTCCATATAAGAGGCCAGCTCCTTGTGGTTGTGTGTAGGAGAATTGTAGTTGATGCCGCTGTATACTTCTTCCGGCACGATGCCTACCTGAGTGAAAGCCGTAAACCAGCTGGGTGAGATACTTCCCTGACCGATGTTGCCTTTTCCGTGGCGCAGGTAGTTGTCGTTCAACTGGTTCATATATTTCTGACGGACAATGTACATTTCCGAGAGGTCGAATTCACCTTTTCCCTGACGCAGGAGTTCGGCTTCGATGAAAGAGGTAGTGGCAAAGCACCAGCAGGTACCGGTAGCAGCCTGGTTCTTGACCGGAGTCACTTTCTGGTTGACGACGGTAGTAAACTGGTAGCCTTCGGCCTTGGGCTGTGCCTGAAGCGTGGCCGAAGCAAGAAGTAATGCAGAGATAAATGTAACTGTTTTCATATTTTTTTCTATGTGTTTTTTATGTGTGTATAAATGAGGAATCAGAATCCGAAGCGGTAGTCATTCCAGTATTTGGCGGTCATTTCGTCCCAGCGCAGAAGGGTAGCTCCGATAAAGTCTTTGGTATAGTCGGTCAGATAAGCCTTGGCAGCTTCTTCTCCCTGACTCTTGACCAGTTCGGCATAGCGCTGTTCCACCATCGGCAGTTCTTCCAGTCCTTTTCTTTCAAAATGGAGCAGGTTCTTCTCCAAAATCTTCCGGGCATTTCCCCATCTCACAGTAGCCAGCTTGTTGGCCTGGCGATAGTGCCACAAGGCAGCATCCAGGCGGTAGCGGTGGTTGCCGCAAATCTTGAATATTTCCGGCAGGTCGGTCGTTCCGCAGAAGATGGGCACGCGCGGACTCTGTCCGGGGTTGTCCATGCCAAACCAGCAGACACCTCCCACGGCATTCGGAAGCCAGTCGCGCAACTGGATGACGGTAGAGTACGCACATTGCGGCACGGCTACGTTGCGGTTGGCTGTCACAGCACCCTTTTGCAGTGCATTGAACAGCTGTACCTCGTCGGTACGCATCCACGGGTTGGCACGCGGGCTGGTAATGGTATCAGTCTTTCCGGTTTTTCTGTCCTTGACAGCCACTTTCAGGTTTTTCGTTACGCTCCATTCCGTACCTTCATATGTCTGGCGCAGGTAAGCCATCACGTCGGCATTGCTGATTTTCTTTTCCGGTTTTACACTCAGCGGCAGTTCCTCGTCGTCCATGCTAAGCTTGAGCGAAGGAGCCAGTGTGCTCAGGATAAAGAACTCGCGGATGCTGAATGCCTGCATCTTGCCGAAATAGTTCGGACCTCCGTAGGCTTTCCAGAACTTGAACGGTTCCTTGCCGTCCCACAGCTTGAGTTTCTTGGCTACGCTGAACACGTTTTCAGATGCCATATAGTTACGTGTATCCTTCAGGTTGAGTGTGCTGATACGTGAGATATTGGCCGATACGCCCACTTCATCGTCGGGGATACGTACGGCAGCCCATACACCGCCAATCTGGTCGGGGCCTTCACCGAAGATTTCAAAGTGCCATACTTCCTTCGGGTCGGCAATGGTCAGACATTCGCCCGAATCGCCATAACCGTATTCCTTCACCAGCTTACCCATGAGCTGAATGGCATCGCGGGCCGTGGTGCAGCGTTGCAATGCCACGCGGGCCAGTTCTTCAATCATGAACATTCCTTTAGGGTTCCGCAGGGTATCCCGTCCGCTGATGGTAGTTTCTCCCATGGCCAGCTGCTTCTCGTTCAGACACGGATAAGCCGTATCCAGAAAAGCGTAGGTATGTTTGGCTTGCGGAATCTGTCCTTTCACGGTCAGTTTCGTCTGGTCGTTGACCGATTCCGTGTGCATGCGTCCGCCGTAAATGTTCATCACTGTGTCGTTGGCAAAATCTGCTGCCGGTACTACGTTTACCCACGTACGGTACCAGCTGTCGCAGGTGTGGCTTGTCATGACAGAGCCGTCGGTTGAGGCCAGTTTCCCCACCATGATACTGGTACAGCAGTCCGGATCGCGCGGTAAAGTCTGTTGTGCCAGTGAAAACTGAGAGAATGTAACCCCAAGAATAAATAAAATGCTACGTATTTTCATGTTTTTGTATTAAAATGATACCTGTTGCAAAGGTAATAAAAAAAGGAGGAAATCGACAAGGGCATAAAGGATAAAAACAGAATTCCGGTGTGTAACGTGCTGGGGTGAAATAAGAGAAAACATCAGTACGGAGTGTTCCGAAAGCCTTTGCTGTAATTATGTTTCCCTGCCGCGAAACCTATGTTTCCCGGTGCGGAACCTTATGTTTCTCTTGTGGAAAACGTAGGTTTTTGCAGAGAGAAACCTAAATCATGTGGCACAGTTGCTCGTTTATTTCTTGTACGTTTTTCAATCAGGAAAGAGAGGGGGAAGGAGCTTTGCCTTTGGAGACAAAAAAGGCCGTCTCCCTTGTTTTGCGGTGGGAGACGGCCTTCAGATTATTTAATTTCGAATTCTTCCTTCATGTCCATTTCCTGGTTGTTCACGTCAAAGAATTTATATTGCAGGAACGCCAGGTTCTGGTTCGGAACGATTTTGATGCCAAATCCATATTTCATCTGCCATTTGCGCTTCATGGACATGAGTCCCTGATTTACGTAGGCAGCGACATAAGGATGAATGTGTAGTGTGAATTTCTTCACTTTCAGCTTGTTGACCATATAGTCAATCTTACTTTCCAATGTATCGGTAAACAGGATGGAAGGTTTGATTTTTCCTTTTCCGAAACATACTGGGCAGTCCTCATCAGTAGTGACATCCATGGCCGGACGCACACGCTGGCGCGTGATTTGCATAAGTCCGAATTTGCTCAGAGGAAGGATGTTGTGCTTGGCCCGGTCTTTCTGCATGTTTTGGCACATGCGTTCGTAAAGTTTCTGCCGGTTTTCAGCCAGGTTCATATCGATGAAGTCTACTACAATGATACCTCCCATATCCCTTAGACGAAGCTGGCGTGCCAACTCATCGGCTGCGCCCAAATTTACGTCGAGTGCATTCGCTTCTTGTCCGTTAGTTGATTTGGAACGGTTTCCGCTGTTTACGTCCACCACATGGAGTGCTTCCGTATGTTCGATAATCAGATAAGCTCCACTCTTGTAGGAAACGGTTTTCCCGAAAGAGGATTTGATTTGCTTGGTGATGCCGAAGTTATCGAAGATAGGGAGCTGGCCGGTGTAGCGCTTCACGATGCCCGTACGCTCGGGGGCAATGAGTGCTACATAATCTTTTACTTCGTTGAAAACGGTTTCGTCGTTCACATAGATGTTTTCGTACGACGGGTTGAACAAGTCGCGCAGCATGGCTACGGTGCGGCTTGTTTCCTCATAAACCAGTGAGGGCAGTTTGGTGGCCTTCTGTACTTTCGTGATGGTTTCTTCCCAATGTTTCAGCAGGACTTTCAGTTCCGCATCCAGTTCTGCCACGCGCTTTCCTTCGGCCACGGTACGTACAATGACTCCGAAGTTCTTAGGCTTGATGCTCTGCAGCAGTTGTTTGAGGCGTGCTCTTTCCTCACTGGATTTTATTTTTTGTGAAACGGATACTTTGTCGTTGAAAGGTATCAGTACCAGATAGCGTCCGGCGAACGACAATTCGCAGGTCAGTCGCGGCCCCTTGGTGGAAATCGGTTCCTTGACAATCTGTACGATGACTTCCTGTCCCTGCTGGAGCACGCTGGAAATGGTTCCATCCTTTTCAATGTCGGGCAGCATGGAAGCTTTCGACATGGGATAGAGCTTTTTCCGGTCGCTGATTACTTGCTTGAGGTACTTCTGGTAAGAATGAAATTGTGGTCCCAAGTCCAGGTAGTGAAGAAAAGCGTCTTTCTCAAAGCCTACGTCTACGAAGCAGGCGTTGAGGCCGGGCATGAGTTTCCGGACTTTACCTACGTACATGTTGCCTACGGAAAAGGAGAGGTTTCGTTCCTCTTTCTGGAACTCTACCAGGTTCTTGTCCTCCATGAGGGCGATAGAAATTTCCTTGGGCTGTACGTCTACTACTAATTCGCTTGTCACTTTGTTACTTGGTTTTTTGTTTTTACTAGGTTGCTAATTACACAAAGAACAAACCTGAAAGGCTTTTGTTGAGCTTTGCAAGTTTGTTCTTTATTGAAGTCGGACAGACTAACAATTATTTTTTGCTTTTATGTCTGTTCTTTCTTAGTCTTTTTTTACGTTTGTGTGTAGACATTTTATGTCTTTTTCTTTTCTTTCCGCTTGGCATAGCTTCAAAATTTTATGGGTTAATACTAAATGTTAATTATTTTTTTACTGATAGAGTAAATGTTTTTGCTGGTTTAAATGCCGGAATATTGTGTTCCGGAATAATAATGGTAGTATTCTTAGAAATATTACGAGCAGTTTTCTGCGCTCTTTTCTTTACAATGAAACTACCGAAACCACGGAGGTAGACATTCTCATCTTTCGACAAAGATTCTTTTACTGATCCCATGAACGCCTCAAGGGTTGCCAATACTGTTGCCTTGTCAATACCTGTGTTCTTGGCAATTTCGTTTACAATATCTGCTTTAGTCATTGCGCTAATAATTATTGTTATACGTTATCTTAAATTTTTGGACTGCAAATATATAGCTTTTCTGTATCTTTCGAAAATTTCTCGGGAATATTTTTTTAGAAAACTCGTGCTTTTTTGAGAGTTACGAGTCTTTTATACAGCTGTATGACGTGGTTTTTCTGTATATGTCGGGCAAATGTATTATTTTTGCAGCCAAATTATAGATTGGATGAATTTGTTTGCGACTACAATAATTGACTGGTACAAGGAGAACAAGCGTGACCTGCCTTGGCGTGACACTAAAGACCCTTATAAGATATGGATTTCGGAAATCATTCTTCAGCAGACCCGTGTGGTGCAGGGATATGACTATTACTGCCGTTTCATGGAGCATTTTCCGGATGTAGAAACACTGGCAAAGGCTTCGGAAGACGAAGTGATGAAGTGCTGGCAGGGGCTGGGCTATTATTCGCGTGCCCGTAACTTGCACGAAGCTGCGCGTACGATTGCCGAAAAAGGGGCTTTCCCCGTGCGTTATGAAGATGTAAGGGCATTGAAGGGGGTGGGGGACTATACGGCCGCAGCCATTTGTTCCTTTGCTTACGACATGCCGTATGCGGTGGTCGACGGGAATGTGTATCGCGTATTGTCCCGGTGGCTGGGCGTGGAAGAACCCATTGATACCGGGGCTGGAAAAAAGCTGTATGCTTCGCTGGCCGATGAAATGATGGACAAGTCGCGTCCGGCATTGTATAATCAGGCCATCATGGATTTCGGGGCCTTGCAATGTGTGCCGTCATCGCCTTCCTGCCTGTTTTGCCCGCTTTCAGACAGTTGTGTGGCCCTGCAAAAGAATTTAGTGGACAAACTTCCCTGGAAATCACGTAAAACGAAGGTGTTAGACCGTTATTTTTCTTATATTTACGTGCGTGCAGGCGTGCATACATTTATAAAAAGGCGTGAAGCCGGAGACATCTGGCAGAATTTGTACGAATTCCCGCTGATTGAAACGGAACAGGAAGTGGGGGAAGAAGAGATTTTCTCTCTTCCGGCATTCCGGGAACTGGTAGGTAACCGCTCCATACGTATGTTCCGCGTGGTATCGCCTGAGGTGAAACACGTGTTGTCACACCGGGTAATCCATGCCCGATGCTACGAAGTGGAATTGGAAGAGGAAGATGCTGTTCTTTCTGGATTTCAGCGCGTTCTGATTGACGATTTGCATAAATTCCCCGTGTCGCGCTTGATATCTCGTTTTTTTTCGTTACTTTTGAAACCAAATTATAAAAAATAAAATCATGTCATTGAATAAAGTACAATTGATTGGAAATGTAGGGAAAGACCCTGAAGTAAGATATTTGGACAGTGGAGTAGCTGTGGCTACTTTCCCGCTGGCTACTACAGACCGTGCTTATACGCTGGCCAATGGCACACAGGTGCCTGAACGTACGGAATGGCATAACATCGTGTTATGGAAAAAATTGGCTGAAACAGCCGAAAAATATGTGCACAAAGGCGATAAGCTGTATATTGAAGGAAAAATCCGTACTCGTTCATACGACGACCAGAATGGAGTGAAACGTTATGTGACGGAAATTTTTGGTGACAATATGGAAATGCTGACTCCGCGTGCTGCACAGCCTGCTGCCCCTGCACAACCACAGGCCGCTTCGCCGGTTGCCGCTGCTGCTCAGCCTGAGAACAATCCTTCGGATGATCTGCCGTTTTAATCTCAGGCGGTCTTAAATAGATGTTTAACTACAGGTAGATAGAATGGACCCTGACTCGTGTTTGCTCCGCTGGACGGAGTTTTGTGACGGAATTACCGTAATGCCCCTTTCGTTAGGGGCTGCTTTTGCTTTGCTGCTTGCCCTTGCGTTATTATATACTTCGGGCTTTGTTTCTGCTTCTGAAATAGCTTTCTTTTCGTTATCTCCTTCTGACTTGAACGATATAGAGGAGGAGAATCATCCTTCTGACTCTAAAATCAAGGCCTTGCTTGATGATTCCGAGCGTCTGCTGGCCACTATTCTGATTTCGAATAACTTTGTCAATGTGACGATTATCATGCTGTTGAACTATGTGTTTGCCAGTGTGATTGATTTTGGAGAGGCAAAAATTCTGGAGTTTTTGATTGTAACGGTCGTATTGACCTTCCTGCTGTTGCTGTTCGGAGAAATTATGCCGAAAATTTATTCGGCACAGCACACTTTACCCTTTGCCCGTAAGGCGGCTCCCGTAGTAACGGTTTTGCGTACCGTATTTTGGCCCATATCCTCGTTGCTGGTCCGGTCTTCTTTTTTCATTAACCGATTTTCACAGAAGCGGAAAGTCCGGAACCTGTCGGTCAATGAACTTTCTCAGGCGCTGGAATTGACGGATATTCAGGAAACACCGGAAGAAAACAATATGCTGGAGGGAATCATCCGTTTTGGAGAAGAAACGGCGAAGGAAGTAATGACTTCCCGTCTGGATATTGTGGATTTGGAAATACATTCTACCTTTTCGGAGGTATTGAAGTGTATCAATGAAAACGGATATTCACGCATCCCGGTGTATGAAGAAACGCGTGACCATATCAAAGGAATCTTGTATATCAAGGACTTGCTTCCTTATCTGGATAAGGGTGAGGACTTCAAATGGCAGAACCTGATTCGCCCTGCCTTGTTTGTACCTGAAAATAAGATGATTGGCGATTTGCTGCGTGATTTTCAGACAAACAAGATTCACATCGCCGTAGTGGTGGATGAGTTTGGAGGTACGTCGGGCATCGTGACGATGGAAGACATCATCGAGGAGATTGTCGGAGAAATCAATGATGAATACGATGAGGAAGAACGCACGTACGTGAAACTGACGGAAAACGTGTATGTGTTCGAAGGAAAGACTCTGCTGTCGGACTTTTATAAGATTATCAAGGATAGTGAGGAGGTGTTTGAAGATGCCTCTGGAGATGCGGATTCACTGGCCGGCCTTCTGCTGGAACTGAAGGGAGAGTTCCCCGCATTGCATGAGATTATCAATTACCAGAATTACCGCTTTGAGATTCTGGAGATGACTTCGCGTCGTATACAGAAGGTGAAAGTGACCATCTTGCCTGTGGCTCAGGAAGAAGATGAGGTGAAGGAGAAATAACTATGCCGCTGCTGAAGACTTGGACGGAGGAAAATGGCCGATGGGGAATCTGGCAGATGACGGAAACGCTGGAGGAGCTTTATGCCTGTCTGTCGGACGACGTGGTGCGGCAAGAACTTGAACGTCTGAAAGCTCCTTCCCGGAAAATGGAATACCTGGCAGTCCGTGTGTTACTGAAAACGATGTTGGGGAAAGAAGTACGAATAGGACATGAGCCTTCGGGAAAGCCGTTTCTGACAGGAGGGGAGTATCATGTATCCATTTCCCATACGAAGGGATATGTGGCAGTCGGTTTGCATGAGTCTGCCCAGCCCGGCATTGATATTGAGGCTTATGGCGGGCGGGTACGGAAGGTAGAATCCCGCTTTGTCAGGGAAGACGAAATGCCGGAAAGAGAACGGATGGAGTCGCATGAAGAATTATATCAGCTGCTCTTGCACTGGTCGGCCAAGGAAACCATGTACAAAGTGCTCGATATGGCAGAAGTGGATTTCCTGCAACACCTGAAAGTGTGTCCTTTTAAACTATCTTCCTCTGGAACGTTTACGGGTGAATCATATCGGAAAGCGGACAAGGCCCGTTTCCTGATTCATTATCTGATACATCCTGAGTTTGTCTGTACCTATTGTCTCAATACCGAGGCTCGTAGAACAAACAACGGATGAGTTTGTTTATGAAAGAAAAAAGATGAACAAGAAATTACGTAAAACAATTCGGCTGACGGCTATTTCGTTAGGAGCGTTACTGACTGTATTCTTGTTGGCCGTAACTATCGTGGTGAATTTTATTTTTACACCGGAGAAGTTGACGCCGGTGGTGTTGAATGTAGCCAATCAGTCATTGAATGCCCGTTTGCAGATGAAAAGCGTGGAACTGACTTTCTTTTCCACCTTTCCGCGATTCGGACTGAAGGTGACGGATGGAGTATTGGTGTCCAAAGCCATTAATGATACGTTATGGCAGAAGACCGATTCACTAGTTTCTTTCAAGAAATGTGTGGTAGTGGTGAATCCGGTGGATTATCTGCTGCATGATAAAATCAGCCTGCGTTATCTGGGACTGGAGGATGCGTCGGTATATGCCTTTAAGAATAAGGAAGGAAAAAGCAACTGGGACATCGTGAAGAGCACGGAAGAGACAGTAGAAGAGGATACCACATCGCAGAAGTCTCAGATTCAGGAAATAGACATTAACCGTGTGGCCTTGAAGCGTACGAACGTGACGTTCGACGACAGGGATACAAGAGTATACGCCCGCGTGCAGAACCTGAACATGAATCTGAAAGCTTCCTTGAAGAAAGATTATTCCATGTTGGCACTGGAGTATGACAACGAAAATCTGCTCTTCTGGCAGGACGGACAGTTACTGGTGAATCACCTGGCTGTAGGACTGAATGCGGATATGCAATTGGATCGTGTTTCCCGACGACTTACGCTGAAGGATACGGGACTGACATTGAATGGAATAGCCCTCGACTTGTCGGGTACCCTCGGACGGGATACGATTGGCGGACCGGCTTCGGTAGATTTGACCTATAAGTTGCATGCCCCGTCGCTGGAAACCGTGTTTAATATGATTCCGGAGAGTGTGCTGAAGCGTCAGGAACTCACAGCCAAAGGAGAGGTTACGTTAGAGGGAACCTTGAAAGGACATTATGGCAAACAGCAGATGCCGGAAGCCACACTTCACATGAGCATTAACCAGGCTTCGGCGAAGTATGCTGATTTGCCCTACGGTATTGACGACCTGACGGCTGAATTTAGTGGCTACGTTGATTTCATGCGCCACAAGCCCTCGTATGCCGATTTGAAGATATTCCGTTTCAAGGGAGCTCACACCGATATATTAGCTGACGGAAAAGTGGAAGATTTGTTGGGTGACCCTGACATCACTTTTCATACCCGTTCGGAAATAGACCTTACGGCACTGGCCAAGACTTTCCCCTTGCAGGAAGGAGTGTCGATAGGTGGTCGGGTGGGAGCCGACTTCCGCTTGCATTGTCGCTTGTCAACTATTCAGAAGCAGGACTGGGGGCGTGTCCGTTTGAAAGGAAAGCTGGATATGCAGGACATGTTCTTGCGCGATACCAAGAAGAATTTTGAATTTACCAGCCAGGCCGCTCTCCGTTTCATTGGAGAAGATAATCTTGCCGCACAAATGAACATTCGCAAGGCTTCCTTGCGTACTGCAGCTATTTCTGCCAATCTGGATGAATTGAATGCCACCGTCCGGTCTACGAATCCGCAGGATACGACCCGTCTGATTGACGTAGAATGTAAATTGCAGATGAGTCGTCTGAAAGGAGAGATGGGTGATTCGTTGAAGGTGTTCAGTAAAAAGGCAAAGGCTTCCTTGCACCTGCAGCCGGGCAAACTGAATCCGGCCATGCCGAATATAAAGGTAGCCTTGGAGACCGATACACTCTTCTGCCGTATGGGCGATATGAAAATGGGCATGGACAAGGGAGGCTTTAACTTGACGGCTGAAAAGGTACGCGATTCAGTATGGCTTCCCAAAGGAATTGTCGGATTCAACCGACTGACTTTAAGAACCCCTGAACTGGCTTTGCCGGTGAGAATGCGCAAAACAGCCGTAACGGTAGGCGATAGAGTTATCACTTTGAAAAATGCCAGCATGCGTATCGGACGTTCCAACTTGACGGCAAGCGGATCGGTTTACGGCCTGTATGCGACAATGAAGAAAGGAAAAATGCTGAAGGCCAACCTGGAAATCGCTTCCCGTAACCTCGATTGCAATCAGTTGATTAATGCACTGAATTTCCCGCAGGATACGCTTCAGGCAGAGACCGACACGGTATCGTCGGCAGAACCGATGCAGTTGTTTGTCATTCCGAAGAACATTGATTTCGAGTTGAAGACTAACCTGAAAAAGGTGACTTACGGAAATATGGTGTTTGAAAATGTGCAAGGAGCGGTAGACATTCGCAATCAGGCGGTTTATCTGAAAAAGCTGACCATGCGTGGACTGGAAGCAGACCTGGAAACCACGCTGGTGTACCGTGCCCGCAGAAAAACAAGAGGCTATGCCGGTTTTGATTTCCGTTTGCGCAAGGTAAATATCGGTAAGTTGGTCGATTTCATTCCTTCGCTTGATACGATTGTGCCGATGCTCCGTTCCTTCAAGGGAATGGTCGATTTTGATGCCACGGCAGAAGCAGTGCTTGATTCCAACCTGAACGTGAAAATTCCAAGTCTGAAAGCGGCCATGCACATCAAAGGCGACAGTCTGGTACTGATGGATGGAGAAACTTTTGCCGAAATATCCAAGACACTGATGTTTAAGAACAAGAAACGGAATGTGTTCGACAGTATTTCGGTGAACCTGACCGTGCAGGACGGCAATGTGACGGTATACCCGTTCTTACTTCAGATAGACCGTTACAAGGCGGCTGTGGGAGGAACTCAGGGCCTGGATATGAACTTTAACTATCACATCTCTGTGCTGAAATCGCCGTTGCCGTTCAAGGCGGGAGTGAACATTACCGGAAACCTGGACAAGATGAAAATCCGTATCGGCAAGGCGAAGTATAAAGATGCAGTTACGCCTGTGGAAATCCGGAAAGTGGACAGCACGCGTGTGAACATGGGACAGGAGATTATTCATAGCTTTGAACGCGTGATAAGCCGTACGTACAGAGGAAAACTTCCGCAAGGTGCTGAGTGAGGTAAGTTTGCATATTTATATGAATAATTGTATATTTGCGAACGAGAGACAGAATTTATACGAGTATTAACACTATTAATTATTAAAATCTTCATTATTTATGTTTAACAAGCATCCTAAAGGTCTGATACCAGCTGCACTTTCTAACATGGGGGAGCGTTTTGGCTACTACATCATGAATGCCGTACTGGTATTGTTTCTTTGTTCTAAATTTGGTATAAGTGAGGAAAAAAGTACACTTATCTATTCATTCTTTTATGCAGGTATTTATCTGTTAAGTCTTGTGGGAGGGCTGATAGCCGACAGAAAGCAGAATTATAAAGGTACAATCATGGCCGGTCTCGTGGTCATGGCTGTTGGATATATTGCATTATCTATTCCTATTACTGCCAATGCAGGTAATACATCCTGGTTGCTTACGCTTACTTGTATTGCCTTGTTCTTTATCGCATTTGGTAATGGTCTGTTCAAGGGAAATCTTCAGGCCATTGTAGGTCAGATGTACGATGACCTTGAAGCAGAGGCTGCAAAGAAGGGGGAAAAGGAACTGATTGAAGCTAAGAGCAAGAGAGATTCCGGATTCCAGATATTTTATGTATTTATCAATATTGGTGGACTTATCGCTCCGTTTATCGCTCCTTTGTTGAGAAGCTGGTGGCTGAGTGCACACAATATGGTTTACAATGCTGGTCTTCCTGCTCTGTGCCATGAATATATAGCAAAAGGTGCAGACGGTATGTCGGCTGAGGCTATGGGTAACTTGAACCAGCTGATGTCACAGTGTGTGGGTGAAACTTCCGATATGGCTGCTTCTTGCGCACAGTATTTGCAGGTATTTAATGAAGGTATTCATTATTCATTTGTTGCATCTGTTGCCGCAATGCTTATTTCTTTGATTATCTTCTTTGTGACCAAGAGTCAGTTCCCAAATCCGGGGAAAAAGGAAGCAGCAGCTGCTGTTACTTATACAGCTGAAGAAAAGGCTGCCATGGCTAAGGAAATCAAACAGCGTCTTTACGCCTTGTTTGCAGTGCTTGGCGTGGTTATTTTCTTCTGGTTCTCATTCCATCAGAACGGTACTTCACTTTCACTCTTTGCGAGAGACTTCGTTGATACATCTACAATTGCTCCGGAAATATGGCAGGCAGTGAATCCTTTCTTTGTGATTACATTGACTCCGGTCATCATGATGATTTTCGGTTCTCTTTCAAGAAGAGGCAAGGAAATTTCTACTCCGCGTAAGATTGCCATCGGTATGTTCATCGCAGGTTTGGCTTATCTCTTCTTGTCTGTATATTCACTCATTATGGGTTATCCTTCTGCTGCAGAATATCGAGAACTTCCTATTGACCAGCAGGTAAAAGCCGGTGCATGGGTGTTGATTGTTCTTTACTTCCTGCTTACGGTGGCCGAGTTGTTTATCTCTCCACTTGGATTGTCATTCGTTTCGAAGGTGGCTCCAAAGCATCTTTTGGGACTTTGCCAGGGATTGTGGCTTGGTGCAACAGCTGTAGGTAATCTTCTGTTGTGGATTGGCCCACTTATGTATAACGCCATTCCTATCGGATATTGCTGGGCTATTTTCATGATTGTATGCCTCATTTCAATGGGAGTCATGCTGTTTATGGTAAAATGGCTGGAACGTGTAGCAAAATAAATTTTTCGAAATAGAATTTACTTGTGGAATCCCTCATGCGGTTGCATGGGGGATTTTTTTATGGGGGTAATTTTGAGAATTTGTGAAATTCTGAAAATTATTTGAGTTGGATTTGAGACTTACAATTATAATTACAATATTTGCGGTGGTAAAATTAAAAAGAGTATGCCTATTATTACACGTAAGATAGAATTGAAAATCGTAAAAGATGGATTGACAGATGAAGAATATGACCAACAATGGAAATATCTTTATCAGATAAACAATACAATTTATCTGGCTGCCAACAGAATCTCTACTCATTGCCTTTTTAACGATGAGTATGAAATGCGATTGAAATTACATATGCCACGGTACAAGGAAATAGAGAAAGAACTGAAAAAACTGGATTCGGATAAAAAAACATCGGATAAAGAGATACGAGACAGGCTGCTTAATGAAAGAAAAGAACTTGATGAAGATGTAAAAAATAAAAAGAAGGATTTTCTTCAGTGTTCCAAACAGAATTCCACTTATCAATTGGTATCGAAAGAATTTAAACAGTATATACCTAGCGATATATTGGCAAATTTAAACCAAAAGATTCAAGAAAATTACAATAATAACCAAAAGAAGATAGAGTCAGGTGAAAGGGCTTTAAGTACTTACAAGAAAGGTATGGAAATTCCATTTTCCATAAGAGAAAATAAAAGGTTAAAACTTTTTATAAAAGAGAATGGAATCTATCTAAAATGGTTTAAAGGAATACTTTTCAAGCTTGAGTTTGGGAAAGACGCAAGCAATAACCGCTGTATCGTTGAAAGACTGATAGAAAGCGACAAGCAACAAAAGGGCAAGGGTGAAGATTATGTTGCCAATAATTCTTCTATAAAACTCATAAAAAAGGGAAATGACAAGAGTACAAGAATATTCCTGTTGCTGTCTATTGACATTCCTGCTAAGAAACAAGTGTTGGATAAGGACGTAGTGTTAGGTGTGGATTTGGGTATCAAATGTCCGTTATACCTTGCTATCAACAAGAATGACAATTTCAAGATGCAAATTGGCGATATAGAACATTTTCACAATCAGCGGACGATGTTTCAGAAACGTTTTAAAAGTTTGCAGAAACTTATATGTACCCAAGGTGGACACGGACGAAAGAAAAAACTGGAGCCTTTGGAAAAGCTAAAGGAAAAGGAGCGTAATTGGGTGCATACACAAAACCATGTTTACAGCCGTGAGGTTATAAAGCAGGCTTTAAAACAGAATGCCGGAACTATCCACATGGAGTCATTGAAAGATTTTGGAAAAGGTAAGGACGGTTATGTAAAAGACGAGTATAAGTATCTGCTTCGTTATTGGTCGTATTACGAACTGCAAAGTATGATAGAATATAAGGCGAAATTGGAAGGTATTGAAGTGAAATATATTGACCCTGCATATACCAGCCAGACATGCAGCTATTGCGGAGAACGTGGAGAACGTAAGAAGCAAGAAGAATTTGTTTGTACGAATCCCCAGTGTAAACGACGAGGAGAGAAAATAAATGCAGACTTTAATGCTGCAAGAAATATTGCGATGAGTAAAAAAATCGTAGAAAGATAATTAGAGAAGAAATTTTCTAATTGGGGCTGCTGGAAGTCCTTAACCTGAGATAGGAAACTATACTCGGGAAGTACGTCAAAACATTGAAATTGACAATCTTAGAAACAAACAGTTGGTTTTATTATTTTGAATGGTATATCCAACGAGGAATTGGGAATGTACCTGCCCTATAACGTTGGTTTTATTATTGTTTTGAATGGTATATCCAACATTCAGAAGCAGGACTGGGGGCGTGTCCGCGTTGGTTTTATTATTGTTTTGAATGGTATATCCAACAACCGAAATCGCATTAAAATTGTTGCTAAAGTTGGTTTTATTATTGTTTTGAATGGTATATCCAACCATCCTGGAATCCTTTTATCTTCAGGTATCGTTGGTTTTATTATTGTTTTGAATGGTATATCCAACTTAAACGCACGTGTCAACAACAGTCGCGGAGTTGGTTTTATTATTGTTTTGAATGGTATATCCAACGGAAGGTGATGGGTATCGAAAAACTGGTCGGTTGGTTTTATAATTGTTTTGAATGGTATATCCAACAATTTGAACAAAGATAGTGAAATAATTTAGGTTGGTTTTATTTTTTTTGAATGGTATATCCAACTATAAAGCCGTTTGCGATGATGTGCGCATGGGTGTTAATAATCGTGTCTTTTTTTACTGATTTTAGTTATAAGGTAATATACTTATAAGGCATATTATTGCTAACGCATGTAGTTGCTTATCACATACGTTAGTAATCAATTGCTGCATACGTTAGTAATAAGAAGCGACTAACGTATGTAATAATCTGCAAGAAAACTTTGTCATTTCAAATAAAATTGTAACTTTGCCATTACAGTTCCAACTAATAAAAAAGGAGGTCAGTATGTACAAGTACAAGCTCGTAAAGAAAATCAATCCG
>ERZ772901.1293-NODE-1293-length-19943-cov-9.830953_pt1 | contig 19943 bp, 25 predicted proteins | sample MGYA00512123_ERZ772901 | MGnify/ENA primary metagenome ERZ772901 (study PRJEB29015, sample SAMEA2737711) | human gut metagenome | biome: human gut; feature: human-associated habitat; material: faeces | place: China | collected 2012 ...
TTAGGACGAGAAAACTTCAACAACATCCGTAGGCTCCCTGCTTTCAAATCTTGTGATTCCAAACTCATAAAAACTTTGGTAAGAAAGTTAAAGGCAGACCCTGCCTGGCCCCAAAATTATGCTGCCCTTGCAGCAACTAATACATATAATTGGCGTGAACCTATTAAAGATGTCATTAATCTCCTTGGTGATAAAATGGGAGGATTGATAAAACTTGCTATATGGAAAATGCCAAAGAATTGGTCTCATTCTGTGGCATTCATCTATGATGAATTAGAAAAGGACGGATATAAAATTAGTTACGAAGACTTATTCGCAGCTGAACGTTACCTTTCATACAACTTATGCACAACTTTATCTGTCATTAATATTTTGAAAAAATCTTTCGATCCGGCAGCTCCCGACATATCTCTCTTTATAGGACGGGCATCTAACGCATTCCTTCCAAAACTCGTATATCAACTAGAAGAGTATGGGTTGCCAAGAATGATCAGTCGCAAGATTCAAGATTCTGGTTTAATTAATTTGGAGGATGATACTAAGGAAATTTCTGAAATTATCATACAATTTAAAACAATAAGTCCAAAGAACCTCATTTCAAATCTTAAAGATATAATGCCTTTTGACAAATTTATTATTCAATATTTTTATGAAGGTATCAGTTAAATAGAACGGGATTCTTTTTCTCGTTGAAAACTGTTGCTCCACAATATGCCCAAGCAAAAAGAAATAATATTTTAGAAGAAACCGACCACATCGGGCGGTCCCAAAACTATGGTTATGCCGACAAAAGCGACAGATAAGGACAAGAAATTATAAATCTTGCGCAGTTGGCACTCTCACGCATAAAAAATCACTCGGTAGCAAGGTATTGCCGAAACTTTTGATTATTTTTGCGTTGGATTTGAGGTAACTCCTTTCCAAGACATATTAGAAAAGAAAGAAGCGTTATGCTTATCTTGTTGTTGAAAACGTAGGAAATTTTCAAAATGAGCAAGGATGGCATAGTGGTTCTCACGCTATAGCGTGGGCTGCTATTACTACATCTGCTCATTAGGGTTTTCCTACGACCTTCAACAAAGACGTGGCATTGCAGTTCCACGCTTCTGTGTAATTAACGGCTTTATTGGAACTTAATGAGCCATAGGAATAAAGAAAAATATGAAATTAATCAAACAAATTATACCTATCGCTATTATTATAACATTAATGACATCTTGTGCATCAAGCAGGATTGTACTATCAAGCAATGCAGATGTAAGCAAGTACAAGTATGTTATTTTTGGTAGTGAATCATCAGGTGATAGAGAATTAGATGATATTATAATGGCAGTTCAAAATCAAATTGCAGAAACAAATCTAAAAGTGTTATCTACCTCTAATATCTCAAAGGTATTGGAGTGTTCTGATAGCATTCTTACGCCTAATATCCATGTTACTTCTGAAAAATGGGATGGAGGACATACATATATTACAGTAACATTTTACGACTACAATAACAATCAACGTATAGCAGTAGTAAAAAGTAGTGGAATAGGAATGACTGTAAGCCATGACCAAAATATAGCGTTAGGCGCAATAAGAAAAAAACTTGATAAATTATTTAAAGATAATTGAGTGTCCACCACAATGAGAATAAGATATGTACCCACACGATAATATTTTTAACATTTATTACAATATAGGTAAGCGAACACCATTTTTAGTTAAACGGTGTGAGTTGGGTTTAGCACGCTCATCAAGTGAAGAGAGGCGTATTGACCCTAATCGAGATAGAACCTTTTTAGTTGAAACAGTAAAGCCACGTGGTAAATATGGAAAAGCTTATGGTAAATGCTTTATGAATGGTAAACCTGATGACACTTATAGGAAAGAGTGTTATCCAAATATCAAAGATGAAGAAATCCCTTGTGCCGGATGTGGAGAGTGGGTTTTAATTGATGTTCCTGGCGTATCTCTTGATGAAATATTTCCTATTCACAAAGCGGATGAGATACTTATGTTTGGGAAATATAAAGGGAAATCTTTGGGGGATATTTATAAAATGGATTATCAATATCTTTATTGGTTAGAAACGACAGATAGGCTTTTCAAAATTGACTTTAAAGAGCTTAAACGATTGTATCCAAATGTCGAAAAAACTTTGGATATATCTATTTCAGAAAGGATTATTGATTTTGGGAAATATAAGGGACAAAAATTTGGCGATATTAAAGATGATATTTCTTATCTTGAATGGCTTGTTTCAATAGGTAAAATATCTATTGAAGACTTTAATTTATTAACTACTATATAACCAATTAAATATGATAAGTATGAAGAAAATTTTAATCACCTTAACAGTACTCTTTGCAGTCATTGACATTATGGCACAAGAGCACCTTTCGTTTAAGGGTATTCCCATTGAGGGAAGTATGACAGAATTTTGTCAAAAGCTCAAATCTAAAGGATTTACTTCAATTGGTCGTGAAAACAATATAACTTTGTTTTCAGGGGACTTTACAGGTCGTCAAGCAACGGTAGGGGTAACTGCTACAGACGATGGAAAAAATGTTTTTGCAGTTGTCGTTTTATTTGACCCAAGTGGGGAGTGGAATACCCTTGTTAATACTTACGACTATTATAAGGATTTATATACTCGTAAATATGGCAAGCCGACAATTTCAAAAGAAAACAACCCTGCCCATTTAGATTCCAATACCGCTTTAATGGCGGAAGTGCATCAGGGAACGGTTGTATATGGTAGTGCATGGGAAGTGACAGGAGGAGATATACAACTTTCAATTGAAAAGTCTTCTGGAGTTTATGAAGGTATGGTAATGATTCGCTATCGTGATTCTCAAAATATTGAAGCCAAAATCCAAAATGATTTGGATGATATTTAGACAAGGACAGCTATGAAAAAAGTATGTATATTCATTGGTGGTGTTGTCACTGGAGCTATTCTAGTGGTTGTTGTTTCCATGCTTATAGCTGGTGGAAATTCTACTTATAAAGGAATTACATTATTTGAAAAAGAGGGAGAATGTATAAGTGAAAATTCTTTTAAGGTATTTCAAGTTTTGGATTCAGGTGAAGCCTTAGCTAACGAAGTAAAACAAGGATACTTGATACCAACAGGATTAACTGTGTTATTTTTGAATGAGGATGGACTGTCTTACTATGACGACCAAGTTATTAAGATACCTTCAGGTAAATGTGCTAAACAAATAGGGATATTCAAATATTCCGCTAAATCGGGTATGGAAAAGACAGTTCCTATAGTTGGTATACGTAACAAATAGAAAAGGTGGTCATTGACCACCTTTTCTATTTGTTACATAACATAACCTCATGAATGATTTTCTTTTTTCGCAAGCCGATTTTATAAAATTGCCACCGATAGTTCGTACTTTCGGAAAAAGATATTATATTTGCAAATGAAAGAGTTATTTGACAGTATAGCAACGCAAAACGCTGAATTTCGCACAGTTGCTAAATCGTTACCTCTATTTCTCAAATAATTCGCTAAAAGTTTATTCTTCAATCGGTTAAGTCGAACCGATAAAAATCTAAAATAGAAAATAGCATTCTCATATTCCTTTGAATAATAATATCTCCATGCGAGTAATTCAGAATTAGAAATTTCGCTATATTCAAGCGATTTAATGCCATCAACTAGAGTCTTAATGCTAAAAATACGCTGAACATACTTAGTTATTCTTGTCCAATCAAGTTCACTCAACTTATTAGTCTTGGGAACCTGTATTGTGAATGTCTTCTGTTGAACAGTTAAGTCAATATCCAAATCATTATACCAGCACCAATAAGCCTCCTTTTCTTCTTGAACATAAGCGACTAACAATACGGGAATCAACATAGTATTAAACAAGGACAACGTTGAATGCTTTAATGTAATTGTTGCAAAATCAGAATAATGATCCCGTATCATGCTTTTTAACTGGACAGAAAAGCTCAATCCTGTTACTTCGTTATTTATGACAATATTAATGTTGTAGTCAATTCCATAATCATGATCTGGTTTATCAATAACCCACTCATTTGGAATATGATTATTGACAAATTTATTAGACTCTGTTTCAAGAATATGATTATTATGTCGTATCGGCTTTCCCATCGTATGCTACAGTTTAACTTTAGTTTTAATCAATTCTGCGATATCGTTTGATTCCTCTACAATCCATGAATCACTAGAAATTAACAGCTCAATTAGTTGTCTTTCTGGAGAATCAAACAAGTCTTTATTCAAATTTGATAACTCATGTGGTATATGCGAGTTTTTCCAATGGCTATCATGTTCTGACTTAATGATGCTTACAGGTGTTGCATTAGGGAATAGCAATTCAATTTGAGGAATCTTTTTCTTGACCAAATCAAAAATCCTAAGACCATCGTAATCCCAGTCACACAAGTAATAAATAGATAAGTTACGAGTATCTACGTTTTCTAACATTCCGATGTTATAACCTCCTGCAAACCACAATTCCACATTATACTGTTTTACCCTATCGGGAATCCGTAAGAAATAAAGATTTTCACACAATAAAATTGCCTTCGCAGATTTACACGGGACTACATATAAATATTGTTTATCCTTTCCTGACGGTAATTCAGGGACTTGCAATATTTTTTCAATAGCATCCACAAGAGACTTTTTTTCATCGAGGTATTTTTCATTTTTAAAGAACATGAATGATACTCCTCTTACTGTTTCATTGGCTTTTAAGATTTGCTCTCGCAATGATTTCAAAGAACCTGAATCCATTTGAGCTTTGATCTCAATTAATTGTTCGATGTCCGTGTGTTCAAACCTCGTTTGTGGTTTTTCTAATCCATTATCTTTCAAGAATGAACTATATAAGGCAAATTTTTCTCGATATAGTTTATCATATGTTTGCCTGAAAGTTGAATTTTCTGGAATGATTATTTCTTTCCTTAAAACACACAATTCTTTTGTAGAATTTATTAAGTGATCTACATCCGGATCATCGACAAATGATGGTTTTCTTTTAATTTTTCCACACTCATATAGAGCTTGCATATCTTTTAATACATTCCACTTCATCTTTCCAACGCTTTCAGATAATTCTCCAAATCAATTCGATTCTCCCTTGTTTTATAGTAACTTGCGGGAACAGGATAATTAATATTATTATCTTTATTCCCTTTTATTAAATGATGCAAATACCAGCCGTCCTCTGAATCAGAATTATACGGTTTTGGGGTCATTGTGAGGATTTGGTAGTCAAATTCACGAGCGATCTTGGGAAAAACATTAAAATTAGTATCATCCAGATTGGCTAATTCTTCTAAAATGATAAATCTCAGACCATTTCGCCTTTTTTCCTGTACTTTTGAAAGACGAGCTATACCCAGCAAAACAATGGCAGAGTACGTTTCTCCGGTGCTTCCGGGTATTTCGTTTTTTTCTTCATCCGTAAGTTTAACTGTTAAGTCGAAGTATGTCTTCGGATTAAGTAGGTCTTTAAATTCAATCGCTTTCCGGATACCTGTTATTTTTTTAAACAATTCCTCTATAAACTCCTGAACAGAATGCCCGAACTCAAGTTCCCCTGGTTTATTTACCCAACGGGCAGATTTCTGTAATTCGTCAATCCAGCCGATATTGATATCATCATATTCTTTAAAATTGAGGTTTAGATAATAAGTATCACTAATTTTTTTACCAATGAAAAATGTATTGAGATTTTTGACGATAGTGTCATAATCTTGATATCGACGTAATGTTTTGGAAAAGACCTTAATCATATTTTCCCGAATGTTTTCAACGATACTAAGACGTTGCTCGTTAGCCTCACGTAAATAATCACTGACATTATCCAAATATCTTATTTTTCCTCCCAGTAAAACTTCTTCGAGTATTCTAAATTGATAGAGTGTATTATTTACCTGAATATTGATTTGTGGATTTTTTCCTTCTCGCGTTTCTCTAAAAAGGCCTACTATGGATTTGTATTCGGTTATATAATTTTCCTGTGCTGTATTGAATTCTGTTTCCAATTCATCAAGGCTTTTGGTCTCAATAATATCATTTGATGCACTAAAGTCTTCATCCGGATGTTGTTGAACAAATTGTCCTTTTTTTAAATTGTATGAATTAAGAAGTTTTGCTATTTCTTCTTGTTTTTCTTTTAGTTCTTTTTGAAGATGCGGGAGTTCACCATTTAAATGAGATAATTCATTGGATTCCTTGTTTTTCTTATCTTGTAACCGATTTTTACGTATAGAGACTAATTTCTTTTTTGCTTCATACTGTTTTACCAATCCGAATAAATTTTGTGTGTTTACCGGAATTGTAATTTGGGATAAGATTGTGTCTATGTCTGATTTTAACTGAGCACTTTCAGATAATAAATGAGATATTTTTACTTCCTTATTGCATATCATCCAGACAACCTGCTTAAGATTCTCTATCCCTGAATATTCTATCAGCCGTATGTCGAAATCATAATCTTTAATGATTCTCTTATCATACGGTTGTAATTTTTTTATTTTGTTTAATTCTTCTTTCTCCTGTTTTAGTTTTGTAACCTGAATGTTCAACTCATCTATTTTATTTGATAGTATATTTTCAAAATCTGAACCAGATTCAAAAATTCGTTCGTCTTTTGACAGCTCAATAAATTCCCTTAATTCGCCTAATTTTAACCAAATCCCCTTATTTTGCTTATCGAATTCAAAATTATTTTCATCAAGAATATTTGTTGAAAGAGCATACCTTAAACCTTTAATGGCTTTTTCAGGTTTTTCGAGGGATATATCAATAAGAGATAGTAGTACTGATTCCTGATGCAAGGAAAGAATCTTCTTCTCACGGATGACCTGACCGAACAAGCTATTGGTACCTCTATCAACGAGCAGGTTGATTATCCGATTTAATTGTTTTAGTTTATTTTCTGTTTCGAGAGCTAAGGATGAGAGTTTCTCTTCCTGCTCATGGTGTTTCCTGATAATATCACTTAACTGTCCATATTGTACAAACAAGGGAATGGCTGCGTTGACCTTCTCTATTATTTCTTTTGTCGTTTTTAGTTTAAAGTCTATGGGAGAAGAGTTATTTACTGTTTCTTCTGAAAAATTACTGTAGTGAATCCCTCTTAGTTGGGTGATTTCACTATCAAAACGCTTCCAACTATTATATTTTGACTCGTATTGCAGCAAAAAAGTATAATTGGACTCAATTTCCTCATAATAACTTTCGACAGCAGGAATTAGCCGTTTAAATTTCTTTTCTCTATTTTCTAAATACTTTCTTCTATCTACTTTGCAACTTAAATTTTTACTTAATTCTTGTTCTTGGTTTTGGCTCTCTGAATATTGCTTATCTAGTTCCACAATTTCTTTCAAGTCGAAATTAAACTTGGACTCGTTCATCTGTTTTTCAAATCCATTAAGTTGTTTAAGCACTTTTTGTTTATGCTCAATATCATCTATATGGGAATTTAGATCTTTAAAGTCAGTCAGTAGTTTATCCAGTTGTTGTTTGTGCTTTAGATATTCTTCTAAATACTCTTGATCATCATCTTCAAACAAGAACTCTTTCAGACTGTTCGCCTTATCAAGCCCTAAATCTCTCACTCTGGAAAAAGATTGTATTACTTTGGCAAATGCTTTTAGTTGCTCTGGAATGGTAAGATTTATAGGTAAAATTTCTTTTTCAAACAGAAAAGAGTGGTATCTCTCAATATCTTCATTGAAGGGAAAGTAGGTCAGAAATAACTGATGCTTTTCTTTTAAACGCTTTGACAATTCGTCTAATGGCAGGATTTTATGTTGTTCATTCAAAAAATCTCTATATGTGAGGATTTTACTACTTCCATATACAAGGTCTGTAAGTGATAAGTTCATATCAGGTTTTGAAAGAATCAAAAAAGGACGAATTCTCTTACCTGACCGTGATTGTATATTTACTCCTAATGTGATAAACTGCTCTTCCTTTATTTTGATATTCAGAAATGCATAGCCTTCGTTGTTTTTATACGGAAGTTTCCGGATTTCCCTCTTTTCTTTCGTGAAACCATCTGTGCCAAATTTGATATATTTTTCGTAACAGATAAATATTATCTGGATTAAATCTGCAATGATTGATTTCCCAACACCATTTCCTCCTGTAAAATCAGTCCGTAAAGGATGAAGAAGATAGTCTTGGTTGAAGTGCTTCAAAACACCGACTGTAGATATTGAATATATTTTTGGTTCGTTCATGATTTTCAAAAGAGTTTAATTTTTGAGACAAACTGAGGAAACTCTTCAATCTCATATTTGTATAATTCAGCAAAGCGGTGGATACTTTCTTTTAATTGGAAATGTATATCTTCTTTACCTTTTGAAAGTTTTTTAATCCATCCTAATTGGGTAAAACTATTTATTGTTCTACGGAATAACTCCTGTACCTTTTCCCATTCTTTATCTGTATAGAAATCTCTTACCTCTTCGAAAAATAACTTTTTATATAAGTCCTTAAGTTCGCTTTGCTCTATTTCTTCTTTAATATCCTCCCAGAACAATTCTTTGGGATATTTAAAATACATATCGTAATACATCTTAAGCAAAATAATTCCTATAATTACCTGCTGTTCGCTAAGTTCTCGATATCTATTGCTCAACCTCCCTTTACTGTCTACTGGGAAATCAAGGTAAAAATAAGTACTGTTGTCAAACGTAGCTTTTTCTAAAATGAGTTCGTACAATTCTTTGTAATATTGTTTCAATTCAGGTTCATAATACTCTCTTAGCAGTTGGTAACTATAATAGTCATCAGCCGTGATATGCTTGCCCTGAAGTAAATCTAAATTCAGGTCTGCAAAGTACCTTTGAACAGAAGGATTACTTAAGAATGCGTATGGACTTTTTTGCGTTGTATTTTCATGTTCCATGTCAGAATATCATTTCTATTGGGGTTTGCTATTATTTTATCAATAGTAACATCAAAATCTTTATTATTGGCATATTGCTGAAAAAGCGAGAAGCCAACTTGAAGTGGAATTTCAATGTTTTGCTCATTATCCAGAATTTCATAAAATACAGATGAATAGTCTAGCTGCTTTTCTTTTTCAATCCTAGAATTACAGGTGTCTATCCATAAAGCTATTTTCTCTTGTATTTGCAACTCTTTCTCAATCTTAGCTCTTTCTGCCTGTTCATAATCCGTGTTACTTTCGGGAACAATGCCTATGCTTTCCGGTTCTACATTGAATTCATATCTGGGCACGAAAAAGAATTGCATTTTCTGGAATGGGAGGCTCTTGATCGGAAATCTTTGGTGTAACACAATACCGTCCTTCCTGTCATAACTACTAGTTTGAAGCACAATCTGAAGTAACTTTTTCAGATTGATTTTGAAAAGCGATTGATATTGAAAATTTTCCTCCAATTCTTTTAACTTTGAACTGGCAAAAACTATCTGATCGTTGATTCTTGATAGCTTTTTATCAATATTATCGAAGAAAACAGCAACTTCACCTTTTATCTGATTAGCTGTTTTCCATTTATGCTCTAATTCTTGATAGCTTTTTTCTTCTTCTATAGACTGATAATGCTTTGTCTCCTCAATTTTTATATAAAAATAATCGGCAGCTTTTTTCAGGTTTTTCAGAGTTTCATCTTTGAGAAAAAGGACTTCCCTTATTTGCTCTGCTTTAAGTCCGAAATTTTTAAACTCATTCACGAACAACCGCACCATTTCAATAGCCTGTAATTCATCAGAGTATAGAATCTCATTCAGCTTCTTGATAGAGCTTTCAACTTCATCTTGCAAACTTTCGATATGGTCAAGAATAACTCTCTTCGAAGTATCGTGAAAACCTTGTTTAAACCAACGGTTTAATTCTTCAAAATCTTCAATTTCCTCAAATTCAATAGCGAAATATTTTTCAAAATTCTTTTTTAAAGGAAAATTTCTGTAAGGGCTATCTATTTTAGTTTCTAAAAGTTGAATAAACCTTTCAGCATAATCAGAAAGATAGTATTTTGAAACAGTTTCAGGAGGTTTCTTAATAAAGTAATGAAGTAAATCCTTTAATATTTTCTCTATTTGAGGTGTAGCTCCATTTGTCAATGCAGTTACTTCATTGACTATATTTTTTATGTCGTTATAAGAGAATTCTTCTTGAATTTCACCGGATTTAATTTTCTGCCACAACCGAATGATAATATATCCCTCAATCCTGTTAGGAATAAGGAAGTCATAGTCAGAAAATAATTCATTGAAATCAAGACTCATTACATTATTCGATTATATTTCCACCCCAGTATTTATTACAGAAATATTTCTTCATCTCTGTTCTTCTCATCTTTAATACGCTTGTTAATATATTCCAAATGAAGATTCGCCCACTGTGAAACATTTCCAATTGGATGACTCTGAATCTGGACGAATATTTCTTTCTGAGATTCTAATAAAGGCACTATAGAACCTACCCAAGAAAAAGTTCCCATATTAGCATCGAGGTTATTTAAAACGTCTTGAATATTCCCAAATTCATTAATGAGCCTGAATACAATCGGATGCCAAGTACCATTTTCTTCGAAATTTGGGACCAGCTCTGCTAATCTTGCAGGGGCCAAGGGTTTATTATTTTTGCACCAGTCAAATATCTTCATAACCTCATCGTGATTTTCGAAATCAATAGCATCCATATTCATTTCTTTTATATATTTCCAAAGATACTAATTAATTCAGAAATAGAGAAAAGATCACTTGCAAATTTTGAAGATAAGTTATTGTAACAACACAATGTACCACTTTTACGGCACCGTTCAACTGCTAAAAGTTATTCTCAGACAATCCTTCCGCCCTTCAAAACGGGCAGGGAAGCCATGAGCGAGAAATAAACGAAGTTGTACGGGAAATACTTTTAGCACAAAAAAAGTCTAATTTTATCAGCTTAATCTTGGTCTTCGTTTCTTCTTTTTCTTGTGTTTCAGTAGTTGTTGTTTATCCGTTGGCTTGATCTCCGTAACCGATGGAAGTATGGATAATAAAGAAGATAAGTTGCTTTTATCTGTTTGTTGGTGTATTGATTGGTTTACTGTTAAACTGGTTTGCTGTTGTATTGAAGTATCTAAAATCGTTTTTATATTTTTATCTGTTTTTACATCGACAATCTTTTTCTTTTCGCCAACAAAAAATATTTCATGGGTGTTCAGTTCACGCTCTTGCGTCCGTAGTTTATCCATGACAGGGCGGTTCTTCATGGTGTTACAATACTCGAACTTTTCGGATAGCTGTCGATGGTAGCCAAACAATTTATCAAATCCCTTTTCTACGTTCTCAAACAGGGCTGCACGGTCAAACCCGCCTGCAATAACGCCTTTCTTAGTATTGCGATGGTTGGTAAGCGGGCTTATTTTGACCTTGTTCGATTGGTCTTTACGACTTACAAGTAAATGGCAATGCATGTTCAGACGATTGTCGGAACGGTCACGGGAAAAATGGATTTTGCCGTAAAACTTAATATCCTCTGCCGATAGTCCTTTGTTGAAATTCTTGGCGTATTCGGGAATGAACACTTCACGGATATAGCGCTTCATGGCTTCGGCTTGTTCCTGCTCCGTGTTTCCCACCGCTTGTAGTTCCTTTTCGGATGGGCTGACATGAATAGCATAAAACTTTGCATCCGTTTTTAGGAGTTGCCCGATATTGCTATCTATATCTTTTATGACCTTTGATTTATAGATGTTATCATCTGTCAGATTGAAAAAGCCTTCGGTATATACACCCCTTTCCATCCGTTCTAAATCTTCGTGTTCCATGTAATTAGCTAGTTGTCGGCTACTACCAGCATTACTATATGTACCGTTGGATGGTGGGGCAAGGTCTATGTGCATAATCCTATATGTTTATCAGATTGCAGATTTCAGCCTTAAGATTCTCTTTCCTTTTGCTATCCATCACACCACAAGTAGAAAGTTCCGAATAGAGTTGTATCAGGTGAAGTAACTTTTTATAATCCCGTTGGTGTATTTGATAGAGTGCGTTAATCTGTTTCGATTGGTTGTTTATCACATCGGCATGATTACAGAATTGTTCGCTTAACTTTTTGAGTACGACTGTGTGTTTTTCTTGACTGGCTTCCAGTTGAGAGATAATAAGGGTTTCCAAAGTTTTTCCGATAGCATCAAAACGCAAAGCGATAGAATTTGTAGCCCGTATCATGGGATTCAGTTGTTCTTCCTCATAGTGACGGATAAAACGTATAATATCATCCTGTCTCTTATTTATTTTCGCTAATTCTGATTTTACAGATTCCGGTGCTTCGGATGGATTGATATGCGCCTTATCTATATACCCGAACGCTAACTTTACAACTTCACTCTTTTTCAGTGAATAGCGTTTGCATATCTTCTCTACCAAAGCTCCCGTTTCCTTGTCTATGGAAATGGTAGTGAATATCGTTTTTCGACTGTTATTTGGCATGTTAATTACTTTTTTATAGAAATATGAATATATAAATGCCTGATAATAAGCATTGAAAAGAAAATGCTTATTACTGGTGTCATTACAGCGTGTTCTTGTAACACGCTAAAGCCGAAGGCTTTGCCTCGCAGAGCAAGAGGGAAGAACAGGACTTGTCCAGTTCCCTCTTGCTTGATTTAGCGAAACGGGCTGAACCGATAGGTGAAGCAGTTTCTGCTAAATTGGGGTGGTACCACAGATGAATAGCCCGAACACAGGCTTTTTTCCTCTGCTGCGTTTTGCTATCAGGGCTGTTTCGCTAACTGATTGGCTTTTTCAAACTGCTTGTAGGTTTGAGAATCGGCATACTCACGAACAAAAGCCCGAATGTCGCTGGCTCTATAGTACGTTTTCCGTCCAATGTTAAAGTAAGGAAGTACACCTTTTGCCCGATAGCGTTGCAGGGTTCTGAAAGACGCTTTTAGCAGAAAGGCTAAGTCTTGATTATCCAACAGCCTTTCATTTTCATCGAATACAGTATTGGTATTGATAAGAGATTTCAAGTCCTGTCCGATTTCAGTGAGTTTCTTGGATAGCTTCTCCATCCATTTCTCAAAGTTTTCATTGTCTATATACATTTTGCTTCATTTTTAAGTTCAACATTATTATTTTCAATCGATTGATGAAGCAAAGTTCTGAAAATTGGTGCAAATAAGTTCGGGGAATAGATCACCCATTCCCCTATAAATTATACTTAATACCCTGAATATCTGTATTCTGATTTTATGGAAAATATCCCTCTTCCTTACATTTTTCGATGATTGCAATTCTTAGTTTATCTAAGAAGGATGTTCGTTTATCAGGCTTACGTTTGATTACCTCTTCTTCTTTTTTATAAATATCGCTGAATTTTATATTAAACAGCTTTTCAAAAGCATTTGCCAAATCACTAAAGTGTATTTCCTTACCATCAACAGTTGTAATACATTTTAGATAATAAAGCCCACATACGATTTCCATTATGTCGATGTACTTTGCAATATCTTTATTTAGATGTAAGGTGGATTTCCATCCAGCTTCAATGTTAATAAAAAATTTAGGAAATTCCATTTGATGATGAAGCAAGTCTAGTTCTTTATTAATAAATGAAAGTATCTTATTGCATGTTATACTTTTTGCTTCATAATAGAAATCTCTTCTGATTTCTAAACTGTTTTTTAGTGCCTCAAATTCGATATAGGTAAGATTTAGTTCTCTAATTAAAGTTTTGTAATCTGATTCATCATTCAGGAAGGTAATCACAGATTCTACAAATTCTCTATATGCCATAAGTAATTGGGCTTCATCAAAATTTTCTTCTGCGCAAGAAGAGTTGAGAAGACTATATATATTTTGATCTGAAAGGCTCCATTTTGGCATAAGTAATCAAACATGTGTTATACGTTTCGTTTATTGCCGTTCATATTTATTCTTTATTCGTTTCAATAGAGAGCAAATGATAACTTTGTGAAATGGTCTAATAAAGAAAAAATACATTCGTCCAAACCAATTGTTATATTTCACAATGGTAGTGATTCTAAGCTCCTGTTTTCCATCTTTATACTCACCACACCACATTGAAACATGAAAATCCAAGTGACTGTCGAGCATTCCAAAAATCTCTTCAAACTGGTTTTTATCCGATGCCATATCTGTAAATCTACTCTTTGTGTCCAATCCCAATGGTTTTACAATAGTGTTTCGTAGATTCATTAACCAATCTATCCATTTAGGAAGTTGATTAAAAGCAAGATTGCGAAATTTTTCAGGTGTTATTTTCTGATTACAAACTATTTCCCTTGAATAGGAATCCACATAATCGGCAGGAAGATATTTTTCAATCAAGCCGTTTGTTTGTATATTTTTCATCTTACTGCTCTTTAAATTTATTGATAACCATATCCTGCAACTCTTTAAACTGTTCCGCTGATAGAGCCGAGCAAACTTGCTGCATACCAATCAGCATGGAATATTGTATTACGGCCAAATCCATTGCTTGTTTAGCATCTAATCCGATTGCTTCATTCAGCTTGGTTGCATATTCCAACCTGATATTGTCCGCTTGCGCTACATAATTTCGTACAATTGGATTGGAGTACCCCCACGCCCGTATTACACTTTCGTTTCGGATAGAAGCGTATGCTGCCATATCAGCTAATTTCTGCTGTTGTTCTTTGGGAGTGTTCAATTTGTCCACTTCACGAATAAACTCAAATGTGTTTATCTCCACCCAATACCTCATCAGCGCATCCACATAGCCGTCTATGTTTTTGAAATGATGATAGAATGCACCTTTGGTAATTTGTAATAATCCGCATAGATTATCTATTGTTATTCTTGCAAATCCTTCTTTTTCCAAAACTGTTAGTCCTGTTACGAACCATTGCTTTTTATCTACTTTCTTCATAATTTTAATACATACCATATAGTATGGTATGCAAATGTAATTACTTTATTAGAATAAACAATAGCTTGCCTGTCTCTTTTATTATCATTTCATGTATTTAAGAAACAACTATCTTTATAGCCATTTGATAGGATAGCCCAGCATACGCTTTAGTTCTTCCATTTCCGCACTATGCCACATTTCATGTTTGAAACACCAAGATAATGCCTCATATTTGTTATTAGCTACTGGATGCTTAAACGGAATAGGTTCTAATCGCTCAAATAGTATATCATCATTTAATTGGGATAAATTATCTATGCATATTTTGTGAATGGCATCAAACTGTTCTTTTAGCTCACATGCTGGGATCAAGTTTTTTTCTACTGACCTGTGTAAGGTTCCCATACCATTGAATATTTTCACATAATCAACGATGGGTATTAATTCTGTGATTTTAGTATTTCTTCCTGTGATACATGTGATAGCATGAAAGTTTTGACTAATCATTAAATGTCCAACTTGCCAAGCAAAATTTGAATCTGTGTTTTGAGGAATTGAATACCACAAATCTTGTGGAATTTCGGAAATCAAACGATTTACAAAACTCCTTGATTCGATAATCTGTTCTCTTAAAAAATCAATTCTTTTCATTTCTATAAATTTATATACTTATTAGTAAGTAAGTTTTTGAAGCAAAAAAATATTAGATATTTAATAATCCTTCTTGTATGGACTTATACACATCATTTCTTAATACTTTATTCATTTGCAAAGAAGATAGTAATGCAGAATGAACCATAAAAGCCTTTGTTCTTGGTGTTTCCACAAATGAAAAAGCATTGTTTTTTAAACCATTATCTAATAAATTTGTAAGCCATTTCAGAATCGTGTTTACCAATCCCTGCAACTCTTTCTGCATGTTTTCAGGCAAAGTGTCATAAGATGGCGATAGTGAGCCAACTATACAAACCCAGTGATTATTGATAAAACTATCGTGCATATGAATATAATTGGAAAACTGCAATTTATAATCCAAACTTTCCCATGTTTTAGTTAGCTCATTAAAAGCATTCAGATTTTTCCTTATTATTTCTACTCCCAGATCCGATTTTGAAGGGAAATAATAATGAATAGCTGCATTCTTTATATTCAACGCTTTAGATATGTCTGTGTAGCTAAAAGAATTGTAGCCAATAGAGCGAATTAATTCACTTCCTAACCGTATTATTTCACTTCTTGTATCATTCATGACGCAAATATATGCAATTTACTTAGTGGTAAGTATAAAATTTGCGATTTTAACATCTTGTATGTTCACAGTGTATAATTTTTATCTTCATTTATCCAGCCAGTTATAACCACTTCCTGCCACTTCCAGACAGTTTGAAAAATGGCTCTTGATTCTTCTTTCATTTGCTGGTGAAATAAGGAATCAACATGTTTTATAAACCATTAAAAAATGAAAGTATGGAAGTAGTAACCATTGAAAAGAGAACTTTTTCGTATGCCTGCGAACGGTTCACGGAGTTTGCCAAACGAATAGAAAGTTTGTGCAGCACTCATATCCAGAAAATAGAAAACTGGCTGGATAGTCAGGAAGTGTGCCTGTTGTTAGGCTTTAGCAAACGAACGCTGCAATATTACCGGAGTAGCGGAAGACTGGCTTATTCTCAAATAGGCAGTAAGATTTATTATAAATCTGCTGATATTGAAAGAATTATTGCAGACAGTGAAACGCAGAATCAATCACCCAAACAGATCACGTATTATGAAAAGAACTAAAGAAGATTATCCGTCCTTCAATCTGTTTTCCATTGTCGGCACATGGGAAAGCGTTAATCTGAATCCTACAGTTATCATCTACCGGAACGATAAAGAGTATCTTCTTTCTATTATATTTGTATCGGAAACCACTAAACAGGCTTCACCCGCTACTTATGAGATACAGCAAGATGGTAGCCAATATTTTATTGCGACTGCATCCAAACGGCTCTATGTAGATTACGATCCGGTAAAAGATGTACTTAGCATTTCATCATTGGGTGACTATCTGCGCAACTAGTCTGCCATCTAGCAATCCTGAAATCAATATTTCAATAAAACAATCTTTCAATCATGGAATTAATAAATAAAGATACACCGCAAGTCAAAGAGTTTATTTCTTCGCTCGATTCAATGCTGAACGGCATTGAATCTATTGTAAAGCACTACAAGCCCCACCTGAACGGGGAACGCTTTCTTTCCAACCATGAAGTTTCCAAGAAACTGAATGTCAGTTTGCGAACCCTGCAAGAGTGGAGAGATACAGGGCTAATCCCCTTTATCCAGATAAAAGGGAAAATCATCTATCGTCAAAGTGATATTGATAAACTCCTACAAAAGCATTACTTCGAAAGCTGGAAGGAATAACCTGCCACCCTCGAAAATATTGTTTTTCGGAATTTAATTTGAATCATTGACTTTCCCAGTGAAGTATTTAGTCTGTGCAAGTCTTTAGATAAAAATACGCTCGAATGCAATGAGAGGAAGATTTTTGTCTAAACCGAAGGCTTGGACTTGAACAGGCTAAATACGGAACTTACCTTTGTCAATGCTTCATATTGAGTTCTGGAAAACTTACTTTAAAAGAAAAGGATTGAGAAAATGAATTTTGAAGAGTAATTTATATATGGATATAGTAGCAATAGAAAGGGTTTCCTTCGATTCTTTTAGAAAGAAGCTGGAACAGATTGTATCATGGGCAGATAATACTTCTTTATCTCCCTCTGATATGTGTATTGAGAAAGAATGGATAGAGGGTAGGACATTGGCAGCTTCTTTAAATATTCCTTTACGAACATTACAGTCTTTACGTGAGAGTGGCAAACTTTCTTTTTCGACTGTTGGCAAGAAGGTATATTATAAGGTTGCCGAAGTACAAAAACTATTGGATTCAGGTAGAATAAAAGTAACCACTAAAGAATAATTGTTTATGGACTTATACACGAATGAGGATAGCCAAGAATTATTGCAATCGTTAGATAGGGCTTTACCTTATATAGAATATGCATTGAAGAATAATAAGCTCATGTTTGAGGGTGAACGGTATTTGACAAGTGAAGAGCTTTGTTCTATACTCAAAATCAGCCGTAGAACTTTGCAGTATTATCGGGATGATGGCATTTTCCCTTTTATTCAACTTCCAGGCAAAGTGCTGTTTCGTGAATCAGATATCAGGAAGGTTTTGGAAGATAGGTTTCGTTCTGCCTATCAACTAGATTACTAGCTTTTCATGAGTTCACTTAATATTTTTGTTGCACTTGCAGAAAGTTCTGTAGGTGTGAATACAATATTATTATTACTTATAGCTAATAATAGATTACTGATAAGGAGCATGCCATTGGCAATATCTTTTAGATTTGAAATACTTAAATCATCATTGTATTTGGCTATTTCTTCAAGGATATTTTTAATAGTCTTCTTCTTTGCATTATAATCAATAAAATAAATGCTAATAAGACTTGCTTGCCACTTGACTATTAACTCATTTCCGATTTGTTCCATAATTATATTGGGATTTTTAACATGAGGTAAATATACAAAAAAAATGGGATTAGTAGTAATATGAGATAATAAATTTGTGAGAAACGGCTACCGTCCGATTGGGTTAGGTAGCCGTTTCATCTTTAGCTAGTTTTAGTAGAAAAATTCTCCCGTACATTCTGCATATCTCGGAGAATACTTTGATCCAAGACTTTGGCGTATCGCTGTGTCATTTTCGTATTGGTATGACCGAGCATTTTAGCTATATTTTCCAGTGAAACATTATTCGCTAAGGCAATAACGGTCGAAAATGTGTGCCGCCCGGTGTGCGTGCTCAAGCTCTTTTTTATTCCGCAGAAATCAGCAATTTCTTTCAGATAACTATTCATTTTTTGATTACATAGCACGGGTAATAGTGTATCTTTCTTTTTCGCCAGTGGATGTCCTTTGTATTTATCCAATATCGCTAAAGGAATATCCAAAAGAGGAATATTGCACATGATTTTTGTTTTCTGTCTGGTTTTCCTTATCCACAAATTCCCCTGATTGTCAGGCACAAGATGTTCGGGTTTTAATTCCGATACATCTATGAATGCTAAACCAGTCCAACATTGGAATAAGAAAATATCCCGTACAAGTTCTAAGCGTGGAATACTAAAAGTCTTGTTCTGCAAAGTTTCTAATTCTTCTTTCGTTAGAAACTCCTTGTGTACTTCCTGCTCATGGAAACGGATATTGATAAATGGGTCTTTCTCCATCCAATCATTTGCTAATGCCATATTGGTGATTTTCTTCACCACTTTCATGTAGCGGATTACCGTATTTTCCTGTAAGTCCTTCTTTGCTTTCAGGAAATGAATGTAGTCCTGAATGATAGCATGACTTATTTCTTTCATGGGAATATCTTTTAAATGATATTCTTTCAAGGCCATCTCTTTGAAATACCTTAAACAAGTTTCAAATCGGGAGATAGTTACTTTGGCGTAGTCCTTGCCAATCAACTCACGACATTTGTTATTGTGCTCTTGGAATACTTCAAAAAACATCTTATGCTTTTCATCTAGTCCAAGAAAACGTCTTTTAATCTCCATCGGGTTGATGAGTTTATTTCCATCTTCTAAATTTCGATGAATATCGTATAGGCGTAGTTTTACCGATTCAAGATAACGGTTTACCTCTACTGATTTAGCGTCTTTACCTGTACACTTTTCTTTAGCTTGCGACCAAAGTTCAGGTTTAACGGTTCTTTTTAGCTGCATCTCAGCTAATTGACCTTGAATTGTTATCCGCAACATGATAGGGGTTTCACCTGATTTTACTGTTCTTGTTTTGCGGATGAAGAACAGCACGTTGAAAGTCTGTCGTTTCATACTCTAAAAATTAATGTTTAAAGTTACTGAATCGTGCAGAATAGCAAGAATTAAACGGCAAGACAATCAACGACTTACGGTACAGATCGTGGACATTTTTTTCGAGACTAAAATTGTCCACGATTTAGCACTACGGAAGTGCGTTATTTTGGCTCAGTTTGAAAACTTGGGGGAATTAGTTAAAAACACTATCTTTGTGGCATGA
>ERZ772901.1300-NODE-1300-length-19851-cov-3.788190_pt1 | contig 19851 bp, 24 predicted proteins | sample MGYA00512123_ERZ772901 | MGnify/ENA primary metagenome ERZ772901 (study PRJEB29015, sample SAMEA2737711) | human gut metagenome | biome: human gut; feature: human-associated habitat; material: faeces | place: China | collected 2012 ...
CGGAAACAGGAACAGGAAAAAGATGAAAAATATAAAGCAGAACTTCTGAGAACAGCAAAAAAAGCAGAAGCAGCCAATGAGGCAAAAACCGAGTTTCTACAGCGAATGAGCCATGATATCCGGACACCGATCAATGGAATCTGCGGCATGATCAATGTGGCAGACCATTATGCAGACAATATGGAGAAACAGACGGAATGCAGGGCAAAGATTAAAGAGGCATCTCATCTGTTGCTGGAACTGATAAACGAGGTTCTGGACATGAGCAAGCTGGAGTCAGATGAAGTGGTTCTGGAAGAAATCCCATTTAATCTGAACAGTATTTCTGAGGAAATACTGGGTGTGATCGAACATATGGCTGCGGAGCAGAATATCCGGATCATTTGGGAAGAGAAAGAAGTTACACACTGGAATCTTATTGGAAGTCCGGTGCATGTGAAACGGATTCTGATGAATATTTTGTCTAATGCGGTGAAATATAACAAAGAAAACGGATATGTCTATATCGGCTGTCGGGAAATCCCATCGAAACAGACAGCAATGACCACATTGGAATTTGTCTGCAGAGATACCGGGATCGGAATGGCTGAGGCATTTCAGAAACGCATTTTTGAACCATTTGCACAGGAACATGCAGGAAGCCGCACAAAATTCGCCGGAACAGGACTGGGAATGCCAATTACAAAAAAACTGGTGGAGAAAATGGGCGGAACCATTTCCTTTGAAAGTAAAGAAGGCACAGGGACTACATTTGTGATCCAGATTCCATTCCGGATTGACACAGATATGAAGGACAGGACTGAAGCTGAAGAAAAAACGGAAACTTCTATCCATGGACTCCATGTTCTTCTGACAGAGGATAATGAGCTGAATATGGAGATTGCAGAATTTGTGCTTCAGAATGAAGGCGCTGTGGTGACAAAAGCATGGAATGGACAGAAGGCTGTTGACATATTCAGAAAAAGCAGACCTGGAGAATTTGATGCTATTCTTATGGATATTATGATGCCTGTCATGAATGGATATGAAGCAGCAAAGATGATCCGCTCTCTGGACAGAGAGGATGCAAAAGTGATACCGATCATTGCCATGACAGCAAACGCGTTCACTGAGGACAAAATGAGAGCAAAGGAAGCAGGAATGGATGAACATATTGCCAAGCCTGTTGATGGAAAGTTATTAGTAAAAGCGATCAATGAGTTAGTAAAACATAATCAGGAGAAGTTATAATGAAAAAGAAAAAATGGAATAAGATACTTGCTGTGCTTTTGGCGATGGTGACAGCCGTATCACTTCTGTCTGGCTGCGGCGGGAAAAGTGCGGAAAAAGAAGATGCAGAAACCATCACAGTGTATTTATGGAGCACAAAGCTGTATGAAAAATATGCGCCATACATCCAGGAACAGCTTCCGGATATCAACGTTGAATTTGTAGTAGGCAATAATGATCTGGATTTCTATCGTTTTCTGAATGAAAACGGCGGATTGCCGGATATTATAACCTGCTGCAGGTTTTCCCTCCATGATGCAAGTCCTCTGAAAGACAGTCTGATGGATCTTTCCACAACCAATGCGGCAGGTGCTGTCTATGATACCTACCTCAGCAATTTCAGGAACGAGGATGGAAGCGTAAACTGGCTTCCTGTGTGTGCAGATGCCCATGGTTTTGTAGTGAACAAAGACCTTTTTGAAAAATATGATATCCCGTTGCCAACAGATTACGAGAGTTTTGTTTCCGCCTGCCAGGCATTTGACAAAGTGGGTGTTCGTGGATTTACGGCAGACTATTCTTATGATTATACCTGTATGGAAACACTGCAGGGTCTGTCTATATCAGAGTTGTCTTCTGTGGAAGGACGCAAGTGGCGGACGGTCTACAGTGACTCGGAAAATACAAAGAGAGAAGGTCTGGACGATACCGTCTGGCCAGAGGCTTTTGAACGTATGGAACAGTTTATTCAGGATACAGGGCTTAGTCAGGAAGATTTGAATATGAATTATGATGATGTTGTTGAGATGTACAAAAGTGGCAAGCTTGCCATGTACTTTGGCAGTTCTTTCGGTGTAAAAATGTTCCAGGATCAGGGCATTAACACAACATTTCTTCCATTCTTTCAGGAGAACGGTGAAAAGTGGATTATGACTACGCCATATTTCCAGGTGGCCTTAAACCGTGATCTGACAAAGGATGAAACACGCAGAAAGAAAGCAATGGAGGTACTGGATACAATGTTTTCAGAGGATGCGCAGAACAGGATCATTAGTGATGGACAGGATCTGTTAAGCTACAGTCAGGAGGTGGATATGCAGCTTACGGAATATCTGAAAGATATAAAACCTGTGATCGAAGAAAACCATATGTATATCCGTATTGCGTCAAGTGACTTTTTCTCTGTTTCCAAGGATGTGGTTTCCAAAATGATCTCAGGAGAATACGATGCAGGGCAGGCATACCAGTCATTTAATTCTCAGCTTCTTGAGGAAGAAACTGCTTCTGAGGATATCGTGCTGGATTCACAGAAGTCGTATTCCAACCGTTTCCACAGCAGTGGAGGAAATGCAGCATATTCTGTTATGGCAAACACGCTACGTGGCATCTATGGGTCAGATGTGCTGATCGCAACCGGAAACAGCTTTACGGGAAATGTGCTGAAAGCCGGTTACACAGAAAAAATGGCAGGTGACATGATCATGCCAAATGGTCTGGCGGCTTACAGCAGCAAGATGAGTGGGGCTGAGCTGAAAGAAATAATCAAAAACTTTGTAGAAGGCTATGAGGGAGGATTTATTCCGTTTAACCGTGGCTCTTTGCCAGTGGTTAGTGGTATTTCTGTGGAAATTAATGAAACGGAAGATGGCTATACATTAAGTAAAGTTACAAAGGATGGAAAGGCAGTTCGGGATGAGGATACTTTCACGGTGACCTGTCTTGCCACACCGCAGCATATGGAAACTTATCCTGTAGATGAAAATATGATATTTGATGGAGGAGCTACATCTGTGAAAGATACCTGGACAGCATATGTTTCAGGTGGTAATGCCGTTCTTGCAGAACCTGAAGATTACATAACCCTGAGGTGAGAAAAATGGATGTTAAGAATTATAATAGAAATAGAAAGAAACCTGTCAGGAAAAAAGGATTAAGAATAGTTGCTTTTCTTCTTCTCTTTATAGGAGTTGTTCTGGCTGTTTTCCGATATTATAAGTTTATGTCGAAATCTATTTACGAGGAAAGTGTTTCTCATCTGACGGAAGTTCTTCATCAGTCTGATCAGATGCTGAGAGAACTGACAAATAAGAACCTGACTTACCTCCATATTTGGGGCGAGAATCTGCAGAATATTTCCGGTGAAGACGAGATCCGTGATTATATAAAGAAAGCGCAGGAAGATGCAGGCTTTTTGGAATTCTTTTTTCTATCATCTGACGGTGACTACAAGATGGCGACAGGTGAAACCGGGTATCTTGGATTACAGGAAAATATTGAAGAGGATATCCGGCAGGGAAATGATGTGATAGCGAATGCAGCAGTTCCCGGAAAATCCCAGCTGCTTGTTTTTGCCACACCTAAGGCGCATGGAATTTATCAGGGATTTGAATATGATGCGATTGCCATTGCTTATGAAAATTCTGATATCGTAGATGTACTGGATATTTCTGCTTTTGATGGAAATGCCCAGAGTTTTATTATTCATCCGGATGGTCGTGTTGTGATTGATCATTCTTCCGAGTTATGGGGGAACGTGTATAATTTCTTCGGTTTTCTGAGTAGGTATTCTGATATGTCTGAAAAAGAGATCAATGTCCTTTTGGAGAAGTTTAAAGCGGGACGTACTGATGCGATGTTGCTGAATCTGGATGGAAGAAATTATTATCTGGTCTATGAAAAATCGGATATTCAGGACTGGATGTTTCTGGGACTTGTCCAGGCTGATATTGTCAATGCCAGTATGAACAATCTGCAGTTTACCACGATGCTTCTTGTTGGAGCTGTTGTACTTTGCATTGCTGCCTTTTTTATCAGTCTTATTATCCAGAAAAACAGGAAAAATCTCAGAAGAAAGGATGTGGAGATCCGGTACCGTGATGAGCTGTTTCAAAAGCTTTCAATGAATGTGGATGACGTTTTCCTGATGCTGGATGCCCAAACATATCAGACGGATTACGTCAGCCCTAATGCGGAAAAACTGCTGGGTATTACAGTAGAACAGATTCGCAAGGATATTCGTGTTTTAAGAAAACTGCACCCTGCAGATTCTGAAGACTCGCAGAAGAATCATCTGAAAGAAATTCCGGTTCATGAACAGCAGGAGTGGGATTGTGAATTTATACATCGGAAGACAGGGGAAAGGCGCTGGTTTCATAATATTGCAATGGGAAGTGAGGTAAACGGGGAAAAGAAATATATTCTGGTTATGTCAGACCGTACCTCTGACCGGAAAATGAACCAGGCTCTTTCTGAGGCAGTCCATGCGGCAGAGACTGCAAATAGGGCGAAGAGTATTTTTCTTTCCAATATGTCCCATGATATCCGGACACCAATGAATGCGATTATTGGATTTACAACATTGGCTGCAAGTAATATTGATGACAAAAAAAGGGTTCAGGATTATTTGGGCAAAATTCTTTCTTCCAGTAAGCATCTGCTTTCACTGATCAATGATATATTGGATATGAGCCGGATTGAGAGCGGAAAGATCCATCTGGAAGAAACAGAAGTCTGTCTGTCGGATGTGCTTCATGATCTGAAGACGATCATCAGTGGACAGATTCATGCGAAGCAGCTGGAGCTTTATATGGATGCCATGGATGTTACGAATGAGGATGTCTATTGTGACAAACTGCGGCTGAACCAGATACTGCTGAATCTTTTGTCAAATGCGGTTAAGTTTACTCCGGCAGGCGGAACCGTTTCTGTCCGTCTCAGACAGTACCCGGGAAAAGCAAAAGGCAGCGAACTGTATGAATTTCGGGTAAAGGATAACGGAATTGGAATGAGTCAGGAATTTGTACAGAAGATCTTTTCTCCTTTTGAGCGGGAGCGGACTTCTACAGTCAGCAGGACTCAGGGTACGGGACTTGGAATGGCCATTACCAAGAACATCGTGGATATGATGGGCGGTACTATTGAGGTTCAGACAGAGCAGGACAAAGGCACCGAGTTTATAGTCCGTCTGCCATTTCGGACTCAGCCTGAGCATCATCGCATAGAGAAGATTTCGGAACTAGAGGGTCTTAAGGCATTGGTTGTAGACGATGACTTTAACACCTGTGACAGTGTAACAAAGATGCTTGTAAAGGTTGGAATGCGTTCGGAATGGACAGTCTCGGGTAAAGAGGCTGTTCTCCGTGCACGACAGTCAATGGAGCTGGGGGATGCATTTCATGCTTATATCATCGATTGGCGTCTGCCGGATATGAATGGAATTGAAGTTACACGTCAGATCCGCAGTCTTGATGACAATACGCCGATCATTATTCTGACTGCATACGACTGGTCAGATATCGAAACAGAAGCCAGAACTGCAGGAGTGACTGCATTCTGCGCGAAACCTCTGTTTATGTCAGATATCAGAGAGACTCTGATGGCTGCCATCGGTCAGAAACAGGCCCAGGCAGAGGATAAGATTCTTCCGGCAGCAGATTTAGATTTCAGAGGCAGGCGTATACTTCTTGTGGAAGATAATGAACTGAACAGTGAAATTGCAGTGGAAATTTTGAAAGAATATGGATTCCTGGTTGATACAGCAGAAAATGGAGCAGAGGCAGTGGAGAAAATTAAAAATTCAACACCAGGGGATTATGATCTGGTACTGATGGATGTGCAGATGCCTGTAATGAATGGATATGAGGCTACCAGGCAGATCCGTGCGCTTACTGATCCGGCACTGTCGGGAATTACCATTCTTGCCATAACTGCTAATGCTTTTGATGAGGATAGAAAGAAAGTTCTGGAATGCGGTATGGATGGATTCTTATCCAAGCCAATCGTTATTGAGGAACTGGTTGGCATCTTGCAGAAGAACCTGGATTAAGGGCGAATGCATATCGGCAAGGTAGTCTGCATACAATGTTCCGATTGTCCATTACCATGGGCAATCGATAGCGAAAAAATATGGCTGAAACAGCCCAAAGCCGCTTCAGCTCTCGATTTTTCCTATTTTCAGCATGCATCTAAATTGGTCACGCATCACAAAGAACCGCAGCCGAAAGGTTGCGGTTCTTTCTTTTTGGTGCATGATTTAGGCACTTTTGACGCAGAAAAGTTGCATTTGCGTTTTCGTAGAATACGTTTTACCCCTAAGTTTACCCCAATTAAAAGTTTTACCCCTTAACGGGGACAAAAGCAGCTCCGCCGATGATGAGATCGACGGAGCTTTTTTCATGCCTTTTTGAGATTTTCAAAATAGCCCTGCATCCGGGCGGCGCTGTCCTCCTTCATGCGCTCTGAGACGTGACCGTAAACGTCCAACGTAAAAGCGGCGGTCGCATGGCCGAGATTTTCTTGCACGGTCTTCACGTCGTCACCGTTTTGCAGGGAGAGCGCGGCGAAGGTGTGGCGCAGATCATGCACACGGGCGTCCGGCGCTCCTGCTTTGGCTGCAATCTTCTTATGATGCGCATAAAGGCGCTGCGGGTGCAGGTGGTCGCCGAGCGCATTTGTGAAAACGAGCCGACAGGCGGCGTACTGCTTGGCGGGATCTATCCAGTCCTGCCAAAGATCACCGGCCTGTAAACGCCTTTGCGCCTGCTTGGAGCGAACGGCGCGCAGCATATCCATGACGAAGGGAGCGGGGCGCAGGATGCGCGTCTTGTCGTTTTTGAGGGCGGCAAACTGGAAGCCGCCAGCCTCGGCGGGGCGCTTCTGTAACTGCTTGCAAATCTTGAGCGTGCCTTTCTTGAAGTCGACACAATCCCATGTCAGCCCCAGCGCTTCGGCTTCACGCAGGCCGGTAAAGAGAATTACTTTCAGAATATCTCCATAATCGTTGTCGGTATCCGCTGCGGCGAGATAAGACTTGACCTGTTCGTCGGTGAGCGGCATGATCTGCGCTTTCTCGACGCGGGGAAGGTCTACCATGTCACACGGATTGCGTGCGATGTAGCCCACCTTGACGGCCTGAGAAAGGGCCTTTGTCAGAACGCCGTGAACATTGCGCACGGTCTTTGCGTTGAGCGGTGCGGTCTCCGTGACGGCGACGCCGTCCTTTTTGATGATCTTGCCCTGCTTGTCCCGTTTGGGAACAATGCGGCCATTGGCGAGCAGATCGTTGTAAAAGCCCTGGATGATATGCGGCGTGAGTTTGGTGAGTTTCACCGCGCCGAGGGCGGGCTTGATGTGCGTTGCGATTTGGGCCTTGTAGGTCTTGACCGTGCCGTATTTCTGCGAGAGCAGATAATCGCTCTGCCAGATATCGAGCCATTGCGCAAGTGTCAGGCGCGTCGGCTCTATGTAAAGCCCGTCGTCGATCGCTTTTTGCGCGTCGCGCATGGCGGTCAACACTTCTTTCTGCGTGTTGCCGTAGATGCTGCGGCGAATCGGTTTTCCTGTGCCTGGGTCATTGCCGACGGTCACACGGGCTTCCCATCGACCGTCAGGCCGCTGCCGGATGCTGCCTGCGCCCGACGCGGCGCGCGTATTTGCTTTTCTTGGCATTGCTTTTTCCTCCTGCATTTGTTATGATTGGAGGGCAGTAGGCTATCAGTTTGCTGCCCCCTATAACCGTCCTCGGTGCTGCAACACCGGGGGCGGTTTTTTACTTTTGGCTTGACTGTAGTTCTTCAATACGTTTTAGATACTTTTCATACTCGTTTTTTCGTGCAGTGAGATAAGCATTTGTGTCTGCAATTTTTAAGTCATCTGAATAAAGATTGGCAAATTCCTCCACGGCCTTATTAAAAGATTTTTCAAAGCTACTCATTGCCAGCCATCGGTGAAAATTCGTTTCATCCGTTACAATATCTGAGCCTAATTTTGATTGAAGAGAATTAACTTGAATTATATTTTTGACACTATTGCGCATCTGAACGGCCCAAAAAGTAACATAGCTTTCCTTTATTAAGAAATCTTCAAAGGCGAATATATCGCGCCGTTTTGACTGGCTGTGGTCAAATCGTAGCGACTCGATAGCATCTGAGGATAAACCAGTTGTCTTACAAGCAACTTGTATATCCTCATTTGCTGTTTTAGCGTCAGATCGACCAAGCAAATAGTCAGTCGATACACCATAAAAACTAGAAAGACAGTTTAAGTATTCGACATTCATTTTTAAGTTAGTGCCAAACTTAGAATGATTGACATCGCTTACTTCATAGTTCATTAGGCTGTCTCTACTGATTTCAACCCCGTATATTTCTTTTAGTTTCTCTTTTAACTTTTCATGGGACATTTTTTTCCCATTTAAAGGAGTTTCTTCTCTTAAGGCTTTTAGGCGCTTTCCCATCTTTACAGATTGTTCTTCCCTAGTCATATCAGGCCTCCTACAAGTACGAGCAAAATCAACTATTGCAGAAATAAGTCGATTAAATTTTACTTACATCGACTTGAAAAAATGAAGCGAATCGGTAGAATTAAATCATCATCAAGGCGATGATAGCAGATTTGATTCAGCAAGTCAAGTAGGAGGATAGCTAAATGGAAAATTTATCTTTGCGGCAGCGAGCAAAAAGCGCGGGAATCCCATTGTGGAAGATCGCGTCGTGTATTGGCATCAGCGAACCAACTATTACTCGTTGGCTGCGAGTTCCTCTTTCCTGTAGCAAGGAGAAGCTTATTCTTGAAGCTATCTCTAAGTTGGAGAAGGAGACGGAATGATGGAAATTTTGGCATATACGCCCACTACGCTAGCCGAGGCAATGCACGCCAGCCGTCCAACAGTCTATCGATGGATGAGAATCCCCGGATTTCCCGTCGTACGATTAGGCGGTTGTGTGCGGATTCCTGTGAAAGCATTTGAGCAGTGGCTCAATGAACAGTCAGGGGTGAAAATCGATAATGAGGGATAAAAAAGAAAACGCCCTCGCCGGTGTGGGAACACCGACAAGGGCGACGGGAAGCGGTTTGGCGACCACACTTTCCCATCAAAAGAATACCACAGCGACGCAAAAAAAGCTACTTATTTCTGACTTGCTACATGGGGGTAGCGAAAACGGTGTGACGCTCACAGAGCTTGTCCAGCTCACGGGAGAAGATGAGAGGTCGATTCGCCGACGCATTCAGCGGGAACGAAAGGCCGGGACGCTGATCCTGTCCGACAATCAGTCTGGCTACTTTCTTCCCACGACTGAGGACGAAGTCAAACGTTTCATTCGCTCCATGTCTCGTCGCGCTCGTGAAATCAGCGCTGTCGCCCGTGTTGCAGAGGATGTGCTCGCACGGATGATGGGTCAGGAATTTTTGGAGGGTTGGTAATGGCGAAACGGAGGATGTTTTCGCTCGATGTTGTTGACACGGATTCGTTTCTCGACCTTCCGGCAAGTTCACAAAGCCTTTATTTTCACCTCGGTATGAGAGCAGACGATGACGGTTTTGTTTCATCACCAAAACGGATTACGGCAATGGTCGGCGCTGCTGGAGACGATTTGAAACTGCTGATTGCTAAGGGCTTTGTTACAGACGCGCTTGGACGCGCACAGGAGGCTTTGCAGCGGCTTGCCGAGGAAAACACACGCGGCGATTCGCAAACGCTTACGGCGGTGCTGATGCAGCTCGGATACCGCGTTTCTGAGCAGGTCGGAGGCAGAGTGCCTTGTGTGGCCTCGGGCCTTCTGAGATTCGATAAACTGCTCGGCGGTGGCTTCATTAACGGCGGGTTACACGTCATCGGTGCAAGACCGGCGGTCGGAAAATCAGCGCTCGCCTTGCAAATCGCGCTCAATGCAGCAAGAAACGGAGTCAAGGTATTATACTTGTCACTTGAAATGAGCGCAGAGGACTGTTCCGCTCGCCTTGTCGGCAACATCGGCGGCCTGTCATCGGCGCGGCTCATGTTCGGCGGCAGGCTTACGGACAACGAGTACACGCGCTTTGCCGAGGGGACGACAGCGCTCTCCGCGTTGCCGCTTGTATTCAACAAGCGCACGGGTATGAACGTTCGGCAGGTGGAGGCGCTGGCCTATCGCGAGAAGCCGGGCCTGCTGATCCTCGACCACCTCGGGCTGCTTGAACCGCCGGAAGCTCGGCTTTCGCTTTACGAGGCGACCACAAGGAACAGCAGGGCCTTGAAGCTGCTTGCACTGAGGCTGAACATCCCTGTGCTGTGTTTGTGCCAGCTCAACCGCGCAGCGGCCTCTGACCGTTCTGGTAGCTTTCGGGCTACGATGGCAAATTTACGCGAGAGCGGCGCTATCGAGCAGGACGCGGATACGGTGACGCTGCTGCACAATCCGCCGTGTGAGACAGGTGAGCGCATGGAATCGCCATCTTTGTTGGAGTTGTGGCTCGATAAAAACCGACGCGGCGCGACTGGTCACGTTGACGCGACCTTCTACAAGGTCACAGGGAGGGTTACAGCATGAATATTGAGGCCGCGGCCAGCATTTTAGCGAAAATCAAACCGGCACGCCGGAAGCGTGAGCGCTACCGCCAGCGTGACGAAATGCAGCACCGTGTAATTCCGCTTTTGCCTGCTGATGACCGTGATAAGTTTGAGCGGGCAATGAACCGTCATTTTCGATTATAAAAAAGGCCCTCCCCAAATGGGGAGAGCGTCTCTTGTGGTGAATCCGATTTGTCAATTTTGATTTTACCATAGGAGGAGAAGATATGCAAGCGAAAGCACTTGACACACAGGATAAGCGAACAAGCGAAATTGCAGCAGCGGTACAGGCAGGCAAGGCGGACATTCTGAGACTTTGGGCGGCGGTTGAACGCTTCGCGTGGCAGCAGGCCTTGAGGTGGACGCGGGCAATGGAAGGCCGCGCAGGTGTCGAGGAAAACGACCTTCTGCAAGTGGCCTTTATCGCCCTCATGGACACGCTGCCGACATGGGATGTGAACAAGGGTGAATTTCTCACGCTGTACGGCATTAAGCTTAAGGCGGAGTTCACAGAATCCTGCGGGCAGCGAACACAGCGGACGCGATGTGACCCCATCAACACTGTTTGTCGGTCGATGGACGAGCCGATAGGCGACGAGGACAGCGACCTGACGCTTGCTGACACAATCTCAGATGAAGCAGCAGAAGAGGCCTTTGAGGACGTCGAACAACGGGATTTTCGACAGGCTGTGCAAGCGGCACTTGCACAACTGCCGGATGCACAGCGCGACGCGATCATCGGTGAATTCTGGTTCGGACGAAAGCCAGACCCAAAGTTGAGGCGGGAAGCGCTGCGAGTCTTGCGGCATCCGCGCATTCGAAAGCCGTTAGTGGAATTTTACCGCTGAAAGAACGATGCAACGTCAGAAAAAACAAAGCCGGAAAGGGGGCTTTTCAAACTTTGTCAAAGAAAATCAGAGATGAGACCATTATTGAAGCGCTGCTGATCTCCGCGACAGTGCGGAGCGCGGCGGCAAAGCTCGAGATCAACGAGCAGACGATCTATCGCCGAAAACGTGACGCGGAGTTTATGCAGAAGTATAACGAGGCACGGCGCGAGCGAACCGAAGCGGCGCGTAACGTGCTGCAGGAGCGGGCGCACGCCGCGGCGGATACGCTGGCAACGATCATGCAGGATGCAGACGCGCCCGCACAGACCCGCGTGAGTGCCGCGGCAGAGATTTTACGGCAGACGGTGAAGTACACGGAGATCACAGACATCATGCAGCAGCTTGACGAGCTTGAAGCATGGCGAAGGGAGCAGGAACAGCGATGAAGAAAAATTTTGATATCCGCCTTGCGGCGCTGCGGGAATATCTCAAATCGCTGTCAGCCGATGAAACTACTTTTGTCGTCGAGGGCGGCGGCGAATATCACACAAAAGAAGATCCGTTTAACTACCTGATGCAGCACGGCGCATTTACCCATGATGGCAAGTGCATTGTCCTTTACCCGCACCCGGTAGAGGGCGTAGACCCGTTGAGCCTTTCCCTCTATCAGATGCTTGACGAAGCCATTGGGCGCGGCAGGCTGGAATTGCCAACGCTTGAGAGTGACGAGATCGGAGGTAAAGCCCTTGAATAACAGCATTAAAGCCCGCCTTGCCTCTTTACAGGCGATTGTAGCGCAGAAGCAAACGGGCGTAGCAATTATGCTATTGCTTGAAAATGGCGCGTGGGCGGCTTGCAGAGCGCCGCAAAGCCCTGCAAAGGTGTTTCAGACGGAACAGGCAGCACGAGATTATTTATCAGACTGCGAAAGCGTTATCATTATCGACCTTTAAAAAAAACAGCGCGGCAGCGCATGAAAAAGAAAGGATAATTTACACCATGAGCGAATTTAACATTTATGCCCGAAAGCTCGATACAGCTTTCAAAGAAGCCCGCAGCGAATACAACACCGCTTTCCGCGCACTCCAAGAGGCGCAGCAGGCCAACCGTGACGCTAACGCATGGAAGCCCGGAGACAGCGCCGAGGAAAAGCAGGTTAGAACAACCCGCGCAGCGCTAAAGCTGCATGACGCAGAAGCCATTTTTAACGAGGTGAGCGCCCGCGTTTGGGACAACTTCAAGGCCACGCGCCGCACGATCCGCGCCGAGCTGGAACAGGCAGTGCGCGCCGCCAATATTGCAAACCCTGACGCAATCGACAATAACGCCCTTGAGCTGATGAAAACCGGCGTTCTTTCCCCGGCTGATTACTCCGCGTTCATGGAGAGATTTGACAGCAACCACACCATGTTAAAGTTAGTTGGTCACTACGCAGCCGAAGCCGCAAAGACTACGGACAGCCGCCGAGAGGCCGCAGCCCTTAACGCTATCGCTCTTGACTGCCAGAGCGGGGAGGGCGCAGTCATGCGGGCATGGGACAGCATTTCGGCAATTTCTGACAGTTGCGGCGACGGGGACGGCTACCGGCGCAAATCGCCCGGTGTAATTGTCAGCATGAGCGAAAAATGGGACGATCTCGCGGGCGAGACCGTGGAGAACTTCTGATTTTCGATAAGCGGCAGAGATCAACATTCTGATACAAAGCTTCCTGAAAACAAATTTAAGGAGAGATAAATATGGAACTTAGTTTTGCGAACGGTGTGCAGGAATACACCGTGCACGGCATTAAGGGTGATGTGATCATTCGATTCAACCCGACTGACGGCACGTTTATCCAGCGTCTTTACAACGCATTTGATACGCTGGACAAGAAACAGGAGAAATACGCAGATGAGGTGCAGAAGTGCGGCGACCGCGTTGAGATTTTCAACATTGCCGACCGCCGCGACAAGGAGATGCGCGAGATCATTGACGGTCTTTTTGAAGAGCCGGTGTGTGACAGCATCTTTGGCAGCATGAACCTTTATGCGCTGGCAGACGGCCTGAACGTATGGGTAAATTTCCTGCTTGCGCTGATGGATGAGACAGACAGCGCCTTTGCTCGTGAGCAGAAAGCCACGAATCCGCGCATTCAGAAGTACACGGCAAAGTATCGCCGATGAATTGGGGCTTGCCTGTCTCCGTCGAGATCGGCGGAGTGAGTTATGAGATACGCACAGATTTTCGCGTAATTCTCGATATCTTCGTAATGCTGAGTGATCCTGATTTGAGCGGCACTGACCGCGCAGAGGGCATCTTGCAGATGTTCTATGTCTCGCCTGAGGATATCCCGCCGCAGCATTTGCAGGAAGCTGTAGACCGTTTTACATGGTTCCAGAACGGCGGCAAAGAGCAGGATAAGAAGAAATCGCCGAAGTTGGTCGATTGGGAGCAGGATTATCCGTTGATCCTCCCGCCCATCAACCGGATATTCGGACGGGATATCCGCGGAATCCCTTATGATGCGGAGACCAACACCGGGGGCGTCCATTGGTGGACGTTCCTCGGTGCGTATAACAATCTCGGGGACTGCACCTTTGCTCAGGTCGTGCGCATCAGAGACAAAAAAGCACGAGGAAAGACGCTCGAAAAGGACGAACGCGAATGGTACCGCCGCAACAGCGACCTCGTGAACATAAAAAATAAGCTCAGCCAGGAAGAAGAGACCACCATTTCGACTTGGTTGAAATTGGGGAAGGAGTGATCAAATGGCAAATGCTGACGGCAGTGTGATTTTCTCTTGTGATTTGGATTCGACCAAAGCACAAAAGAAACTGAGCAAGCTGCGTGACGAGATATCCGAACTGAACAGCAAGCTTGAAAAGGAAACGGGCAATAAGATGAACCTTGAAAAGCAGCTTGACGCCGCATCTCAGGCAGCGAAAGCTACTGAGGAACGCGTGAAGATGCTGCGAAAGGAAGTCGAACGGCTGAACGACCGCGAATGGATCCAAAAACAGGGCTTTACACAGAACGAGTATCAGACGCAAGTGCTCGACCGCCGCGCCGCTGCGGAGGCGGAGCTCAAACAGCAGGAGGAGCTTTTGCACACGCAGACGAAGGAGGTCAAAACGCTTTCGGCGGCTTACGAAGAGACGACCGCCAACATCGACAGCATGACGGCAAGGCTCGATAAGGCGAAAGTAACCGCCGGTGAGTTGATCGCTAATACGGAGCAGGAACGCAGGGAGCGCGAGGCGGAGAATTCCGCGCTTGCCAAAGCGGGCCAGTATGCCGCGCGTTTCAGAGATCAGGTCAAGAGTTTAGCGCGCTCTATGCTTGTGTTCTCAGTCATCACGGCGGCGCTCATGGCGCTGCGCAAGCAGATCAAGGCGGCTATTGAGACCAGCGCAGAGGCATCCGACGCTTTTGCCCGCCTCAAAGGTGCGCTGCTGACGCTGGCCGCGCCTTTGATGGACGTACTCATTCCGGCGCTGACGTGGCTAATGAATCTGCTTGCGGCCATTGTGTCGGAGATCGTGACGATCATTTCGATTCTGAGCGGTAAGTCAAAGAAGAGCATGGAGGCATCGGGCAAAAACCTCTACAAAGAGGCCGCCGCCATTGACGCGACCGGCAAGGCGGCAAAGGAAGCGACAGACGCGCTCGCGGCGTTCGATGAGATCAACAAACTCAGCACGACAACGTCCGTTGGCGACGGTGGCGGCGGAGCATCCGCCATTGCGCCGGACTTTGATTTTGACGAAGGCCCCATGATGGAAAAGCTCGACAAGGTGTTCCAGAAGATCAACGATATCTTTAAGACCATCCGCGCGGGGCTTGAGATCGTCGTGGATGACCTCAAATGGAGCTTTGACAAGAAAGTTATCCCCAAGAGCAAGGCAACATGGCTGACCGTTTTAACGGCGCTGCTCGGTGCAACGCTCGGCGCGGCGTTCGGCGGCATCACGGGCGGCGTCATCGGTTTATCCCTCGGTGTGCTGCTGGGGCTGTACCTTGTGGGCCTTGACCCCGAAACATGGAAAACCGAGATGGACGCAGAGGATGCGTGGATCGTGGTCATCACGGCTTTGCTCGGTGCGCTGCTTGGCAGCGTGTTTCTTGGCATCACCGGCGGCGTGGCTGGTTTCAGCCTGGGCGCGATCCTCGGCCTCTATCTCACCGGCTTTGCAGAGGGGGACGAGGAACACGGCGGCAAATCGCAGCTTCTTTCCGAGCTGATCGTCGTGCTGTGCGCGCTGCTTGGCGCTGTTATCGGCTCTATCGTGACGCCGGGCGTCGGTACAGTCGTCGGCATGGGATTAGGCCTGATTCTCGGACTGAGCATTTACAGCGTCCGCAAAGACCCGAAGAAGGGCACGCAGCGGCTTGTCAGCATCGGGCGCAGCGTACTTCTTGGACTGCTGGCCGGTGTTCTTGGCGTTGGCCTTGCAGCGCTTGGTATCGTCAGCGCCGGTACGGCGTTCATTATCTCGGCGGCGATCGGCCTTGCGCTGAAATTCTTCGTCGACAGTGTGGACGATTCCAAAGTCAGAAAGGCAACGTCCGGCTTTACCGGCACGCGCGTATCAACAAAGACCCCAACGCGCAGCCGTCGGGTGGCGGCGCAGAACTTAGACGGCAATGCGCCTGTGTATAACGAGATCCCAGCGCTTGCGAGCGGTGCGGTCATCCCGCCGAACCGAAAGTTTCTTGCCGTGCTGGGCGACCAGAAGAGCGGAACGAACGTCGAAGCGCCGCTTTCGACCATCAAGCAGGCCGTTATGGAGGCGATGGCACAGGGTAGCCGCGAGCCCATCAATGTGAACCTCGTTGTGGATGGTAAGACGCTTGCCCGCGTGGTCGTCCCCAACATCAACAACATGACACGCGCGGCGGGTAAGCCCGTGCTGCTGTACTAACAGGAAAGGAGACTGCAAATGCTTATCTTCGGCTATGATATCGTGCTCGACCGTCTGGAACGAGTGATCCATCAGATTGTGGAGCTGCAGACGGCGGAGTAAAGGGCGGCTTCAAAACAAGAAGGTGTTGCAGCCCCCTGCCGGCTTGCAAGACGCACGGTAACACTGCGAGAATTACAATAAGCACCGGAAAAGCAAAAGCCCACAGGAGTGTTCCTGTGGGCTTTCTGCGTTACATGAGAGGATCTATCGGCAAACGGTTGACCGTTAAGCATTTGACAACAGTCTGTTTGCAGTCCGATAAAGGACAGGTGAAACAGCTTTCGCTGTACTCACACACTGTATTCTTTGCTACTCTTCGGCGGACTCTACGGGCTACTGTACACTTTGGCGCGCATACATGGGAAAGCGGCGTGTTGATCAGATCATGCGCTCGAATGCATTCATCTGTGCTCATTCGGGAGCACCTTCTTTCCGAAAAGCTCACGTTCGCGCTCGACGGTCATGGTAGCGCCTATGAGCAGCACCTTTCCGACCGGCGTTTGCACGACCGGGTAGAATCTATCATTAGCGTTCATAGCGTGACCTCCATGCTTTGCATCAGCTCTTTGACGGATACGCCAGACAGATCAGCGACAAAGGAAAAGCGCGTGCCGCGCTGACGGTATGCAGCCCCGCAGCACGGGCAAATATGCACCGTGGCCGCACTCATCAGCGGCGTGGTGCAGCGGGCGCAGTAGAGAAGCTTCATGCGCTTGCCCCCTTACCTGTCAGAAGTTTAATTGCATCTGCATCGTCGAGATCATAAGCCGCTGTTCGCATTTCATTCCGCGCGTGTTCGCTCGCTTTTACAGCATCTATCGTCAGTTGAGCGCGTTTCGCTGTGTCTAAAAAGCACTGCACGCCCGGTGCGTCATAGTGCCCGAGCATCAAGTGATAGTCGCGGATGGCGTTTGCCATTCTATCGTAGACAGAATACAGGATGCGACCAATGAATTCTAAGTCTCTCGATTCGATATTTTTTCGCTCCCTATCAGAAAAATACTGCTCCCAAATATCATAGATCAAGTCTGATCCGTTTTCGAAAGCGGTAAACATGTCGAGCGTTGCATTGTCGACAGTTAGGCGCTCATGTGCGGTAAGCTCAGATAAATAACTCATATTTCCTCCTTGTTTTCTCGGCGGGAGGTCGGTATAATATCGATACCGGTCTCCCTGTGGTGGTTGGTGGTGGCTCCGTGTCTTGCTTTGGTCGGCTGGGACATGGAGCCTTTCTCATGCGATGCTATCTTGATTTTCCGTAGCAGCGGAATGAGAATCAAGCGATTGTTGATCCTTTAATTGCTGACTTAGTAAAGTATCAATCATGTTACAGACTTCCTGTTTTTGCGCATCATTGAGCGTTTTATAAAGTTCTGCTACTAGCTGGGTTTGTGCATCCATTTTGTGGCCTCCTTGTCAATCCTCCTGTGGTGGTTGGTGGCTCTCTGCATTCGGCTTTGGTCGGCGGTGATGCAGAGGGCTTTTTCTTATGCTCGGATCAGGTTCACTGTCTTGCATGGTTGTATTATAGCATATAGATAGCTATATGCAAGATGGCATTTAGCATAAAGATATCGGTATATACTTGTGCTATTTGCATATAGATATCTAACGCAATAAAATGTATAATAAACTAACAAGGAGGTGTTGCTATTGGGCGGAAAAAATAGCTACGAAAGCATTAAGCGTTACGAAGATAAGGCCTATGATAAGGTGCTTGTTCGTTTTCCAAAGGGTAAGAAAGATATTATCAAAGCCCACGCAGAAGCCCACAGCGAGAGCGTGAACGGCTTTATCAACCGAGCCATAGACGAAGCCATAGAGCGTGACGAAAGCGCTCCTGCAGCCTCTGAGGGGCATTTATAGGACGTTTGCAAGATGGCATAGCGTATAAACACTATAAAACAACAGACCACAACATAAGCACACTGCTCAAACCATAAATTTCAGGAGGTTTGCTTATGCAGTATTCACTTTCCACATTGAGAAAAAAGGCTAACGAGGCCGGTTATTCATTCCAGAAAGGTTATCAGCGGTATAATCACGATGGTTGGGGCTATGTTCACACTTTGGATGGTGAACGAATCGTTGGATACCAGGTTTTAGACTATCGCTCTAATTGCCTGGTCTATCCGTCAAACAACGATATCCATGATCATGCTATGGGGCTTGACAAAGCGGTAGCACTTTTGAAAGACCTCTGTGCAGAACGCGGAGTTACGTTCTGATTTTTGCCGCTAAAGAATACTGAAAGCTATGCCATTGCAAAATAGAAGATCGGCGTTTTGAGCGGTGGCGTCGATCTAAATAAAAGCGAAGAGCGGAGGGCGATTCCTCCGCTCTTGTTGCATATATTGCGATGAGGCTGTCTGAGATAAAGAAATTTCGTGAATTCTCATTGACAAAATAGGCAGAAGTGCATATACTCTAAGTAGGCAACAACATGATTGTCTGCCGTGACGTTGAAGCAAGTGATGGGGTCAGCATCCGTACACTTGTGGAGTCTTGTATTAGGGTTAAGCGGTTTCCACAGGCTGATGTAGGGGTAAACCCGAAAGAAAACGCTGTTGCGGAGCTCTGGATTCAGAGTTCCGCTTTTTTTAGGGGAAATGTCGAAATGTGTCTACTTGTAAAGGCTGCTCAGGAATGGGAACGATTGAGCAAAACTGAATATCACATTGTAACCGGCAGACGTGGCAAGGCGTTCCATATTCGGCTAAAGTTTGCTTTTGAGGACTTTCCCCACTTGTCGGGAATGCAGTATGCCCGGGACGTTGATTTTGGGATCCGTATATCAGAATACTATGGCGAAAAGCTGATTCCAGCACTACTGAATGGAAGAATGGACGGCAGGAGAATTGAAAACGGGCGGAATTGGGAAAGGATCAAAGGCCGATTAGATGCAATTATTGGCCTGAAAGAGACACTGGAAGGTGATTTTTTAATTGCACAGTTCAATCCTCAAAAAGTACGAGGGAATAGCCAAATCGATGCAGACTTTATCATAAAAAACGAGCGGTCAGGAGAAACATATTTTGTATTCATAGATGAAAAAGACGAACAGCAGCATTATTGCAAGTCTGCGTTTGCAAAAGAAAATACTGACTATATGGAAAACCAATCAATGCTCACAGTTTTGAAAAAAGAAAAGATTGAGAACGGAGAAACAGTAGTCTTATATAGACATCCGAATTTCAAAGAAGAATAGCGGATGGAAAGACAAAAGCAGGGTCATTTGTAAGGGACAAAGAAGCCTATTTTTGACCCCTAAGTTTACCCCAAACAGCTTTTACAAGGCTTTACAACATTTTACGCCAAAATCCGGAAAGCCTAGAAAACACAGGAATTTCTTTACGCGCATTTACAGCATTTTACACCTACCATCGAATTCGAATCCTTCTCCCGCTGCCACTGAGAAGTCTGAAACCGTAAGGTTTCGGACTTCTTTTTTTCTGTTTGACCCTTTATCTGACCCTTTAACCGTTTTAAACTGTACCCAAGAAAATGGACACGAGATTTTGACCCATGGTCCCGTTCGGCG